>Ga0213859_10000237_pt1 | contig 25480 bp, 29 predicted proteins | sample PICome_2_FD_160133 | JGI IMG/M metagenome (GOLD analysis project Ga0213859, IMG submission 160133) | Coastal seawater microbial communities near Pivers Island, North Carolina, United States - PICO304 | ecosystem: Environmental > Aquatic > Marine > Coastal | place: USA: North Carolina...
AACAGGAAACTCTGGAAACTGGAGACACAGATTACATTCAAATGGTAATGCTGAATCTACATCTTCAATGCGTGCTCCTATCTTCTATGACCGAAATGATACCGGTTATTATCTAGACCAGAATTCAACAAGCAACTCTGCTCTTAGAATTAGAGGTGGTGCACTACACGGACCTAACCCATCTTGGGGTAGATATCTTGCTGTTGGTACAAATGGTCACTGGTCTAGCTCTTACGCTTCGGTTGCAACAACTAATGGTAATCTTCACCTTGATTCGCAGGGTGGTCGCGACTTATATCTTCAGTGGTATGTTGGAAGAACAGTTTATGTAAGTGGTTCTATTCAGGCTACAATTTACTACGATAGAAATAATACAGGTTATTATTCAGATCCGAATAGTACTTCAAGATTAAATCAGCTAAATGTAAACAGAATTAACTCACCATACGCTGGTGGAAACTCTGGTATTACAAGAAGTAGTTCACCATACTCATACGGCTTCCAGGAATCTGGTAGTTGGAGTTATCCATATCCGGATATGGTATTCCAGTATCATACTGGTGTATCTATGGCAGCTAACCCATCGTATGGTGGTATTAGATTCTTTAATGACTATAATAGTGGAACTGTAAGATTCCAGGTTAATGGTTCTTCAAGTTATACATTTGCAAATACATGGCTCCAAGTTGGTGGTGGCGGTGTCGGTATCTATGATGGATATAATGGTGCTCACTTCTATCCAAACAATGCTACAAACTATGGTTCTTGGAACTTCTTAGGTAGCAGAAGTGGCTATCGCGGTATTGCCTTCTCTGATGCTGGATACGACCCACACTTAATGTGGGATAGCGGAGGTAATGGTGGCTGGTATCATGAAGATCTAGGTCGTTGGTTATTATATCATAACCGTAGCAGAAACTGTACTGGTGTTGCTTCATCAAGTACTGTGTCCGGTTATCGTATGAGAGTTAACGGTTCGCTTTACTGTAATGGTAATGTTGTTGCTTATTCTGATAGACGCAAGAAAAAGAATATCGTCACAATTGATAATGCTCTTGATAAAGTATTACAATTACGTGGTGTATATTATGAGAGAAAAGAAGATTTAGTTGACGAACGTGACGACCTATATAAAGGCAGACAATTAGGTATGATTGCTCAGGAGGTCGAAGAAATTGTACCTGAGGTTGTATCATATGCCGAAGAGCTTGATGAATATGCACTTGATTATCCTAAGATGGTCGGTCTACTTGTCGAGGCTCACAAAGACCAACAAGAGATTATAAATAACCAACAAGAACAAATTGATGAATTAAAGAAACTTGTGAATACATTAATGGAGAAACTATAAAATGGCTTTAATTAAAGAATACGAAATACCAGGTACTGGTTTATCTGCAGCGAATGCTTATTTCGTTGTGACAGATGTAAAAGTACACAAAAGAATGCATGACTATAAAACACCTGTAGATACTTCTGACCCTACTGGTTATACAAACGGTGGAGTTTGGGACGAAGGAACTGAGGTTCACTGGAAAGCAGGTTATATTGGTCATATCTACTTAACTATTTGGGCTAGTAAAGAAGCTCGAGAAAATGGCCAGAAACCTATTGGTATGGCTGGTGTTGATGCAACTGAAGTAGAGGCCGAAGTACATATTGGTACAAAAGGACTTGACCACAGATGTGTATTTTTTGTTGATGTAGATTCTGCAGATAACTATATCACACAGGCTTATACATACCTCAAAACATTAGATTATTTTGAGGGTGCAACTGAGGATTAATAAATATAACTATCCAAATTAATTAACGGAGAAAAGAAATGGCACTATCATATACATGGAAAATTACCGCCCTTAAGAAAAAGGACCAGGTAAATAGTGAAGGCGCAACACTCGAAGGTGCAGTGGTCCAAACTTATTGGGAAGCTGAAGGTACTGACGAGAGTGGAAATAAAGCATCGTTCCAAGGTGCAACTCCTTTTTCAGCAGAAAATGTTCCAGCTGGTTCATTTGTTGCTTTTGAGGAATTGACTGAGGAAAATGTTATTTCTTGGGTACAAAACATTGTTAATAATGACCCAGGTTATGCGGCTCACATTGAAGAAAGAATTAGAGCTGAGATTGATAAAGAAGTCGTTGAAGATGTCACGGAAGGTTCACTTCCTTGGTCTGACGGTTCTGAAGTCACTCCAGACCCTGAAGTTCTTGATTCTGAAGACGAAGAAGAAGTAGAATAATCTAGGAATAACAAATGACCTATTCCTGGACCATTATAAAGTTTGAAACCAGAGACCAAGTCAATTCTGATGGCGTCACTTTGGAGAATGCTGTCGTCACTGTAAAGTGGAAACGCGACGGGGTTGATTCAAATGGTACAACAGGTTCAGTTTTGGGCTACACCGTTCTCTCAGCAGAGACTGTAGCCCAGAGCGATTTTGTTGCATTTGACTCTCTCACAGAAGAATTGGTTATCGGCTGGATTGAAAACTCACTTAGCGCGGAAAGATTGGCTGAATATAATACAGCAATTCAAGAGCAAATCAATAAACAATCTTCCACAGAGCGCACCCCGCCTTGGGCATAAAAACGGTTGACAACTGACATAAATAGTGTTATAATACACTTAAAATTTTAGAATATTTTTATATAATGGAGAAAATATGCATGATTTGCGCCACCATGGCCTTGTACATTACGCCCTGAAAAGAGGCGGAAGTATCCATCCAATTACACTACCTAAGGAATTAACTGGCGAAACTGGGATTATGAATCCTTCCATTTACGTACATAATGGAAAGATTCTATTAAATGTTCGCCACGTCAATTATACACTTTACCATTCAGAAGGTAAAAAATTCCCACATACTTGGGGTCCTCTCCAATATATCCACCCAGAAAATGATGTATGTCTAGCGACACATAATGTAATGTGTGAGTTAGATACAAATATGAACATGCTCAGTGCTGGTCGTATCAAAATGAACCTGGATACAGGTGAACCAACTTGGAATTTTATCGGTTTAGAAGATGGTAGATTATTCTGTTGGGAAGACCGACGTTTCCTTTGTGGAGTTCGTAGAGATTGCTACGACGATAAAGGTAAAGGTCGTATGGAAATGTGTGAAATAGAATTTATTGATGGTTTATGGCAGGAGGTTTCACGTAATCCTATACCGGCTCCTGGTGACGATGGCACATATTGTGAAAAGAACTGGATGCCAATCCTTGATATGCCATGGCATTTTGTCAAATGGTGTAATCCAACCGAAGTCATTAAATACGATATTAACACAAGAACAACAACTACAGTTCACTTAGATGAGTCATCAAGAATAGATGCTCCACGTGATTATAGAGGTGGTTCACAAGTAGTTCCTATTGGTGATAATAAACGACTTGCATTTACTCACGAGATTGATTTATTAAAAGACCCATTTTATAGAAAAGATGGTCATTATAACCATCGTATTCTTGTGTGGGACGAAGATTGGAATATCATTCATAAAACAGAGGATTTCCATTTTATGGGAACTCAAATTGACCCAACCACAGGTTATGAATATAATATTGAATTTGTGACAGGTATGTGTTTTCTGAATGGAGATGTTTATATTAGTTATGGTTATCAAGATAATGGTACATTTATTTTGAAAATGCCAGAAAAAGTATTTTTTGATTTTGTAGGGAGGCTGGCATAATGTTGCAAGAGTTATTGAACAAACACTGTATGGACCCAAAAAATCCAGATAAAATATTTGATTTGGCAAAAGAATATGACCGACTTGAACAAGGAGCTATGGCCGTATCTTTATATCTTAAAGCGGCCGACCTTACAGAGGATAAATTATTACAATATAAATGTATGATTGGTATTGGCAATTGCTATTGGAGACAAGGTAATAGAACATATACAGTCGAAGGTGCATTTCAAGATGCTGCAGCTCTCATTCCGGAAAGACCTGAAGCACATTATTTCCTCGCTGGTCTTTGTGCTGAAAGACAATTATGGAAAGCCTCATATTTACATGCAAAATTAGCTAGACTATTTAATGTCAACGATGATATCGATGTAGGATATAAAGGTCGTAAGGCTTCTGCTGTACAGGAAGCAATTGCAAAATGGTATATTACTGGAACACAAGAAGGTAAACATGCCTTATTTGACCTTAAATTTAAATCTGTTCTGGACGATGAACTATATAATAAGGTTAATACTCTATTAACAGGAATTTTTTATCCAGATACAATTCCATATTCTGTAAAAGATAGAGAAAGATTTAAATACCCATTCCCAGGTTTTGATACAATTCAAAAAAATTATTCTAAACATTTCCAAGATCTTTTTGTATTATCAGTACTGAATGGTAAACGAAATGGGACATATTTAGAGATTGGTTCCGGTGACCCGTTCGTGCATAACAATACAGCATTACTTGAAACTGAATTTGGTTGGAAAGGAATTTCGATTGACAACCAAGGTAGTTTGTGTTATAATTTTAAAGAGAATAGAAATAATACAGTAATATGTGCTGATGCTACTGAAATCGGATATGCCGATTTATTTGACAAACATTGCATGGAGCCTGTAATTGATTATTTACAAATAGATTGTGATGAACTTTCAGTTGATATTCTAGAAAAAATTCCATTTAATCAGTATGGGTTTAGAGTTATAACATTTGAACATGACAAATACAGACTCGGCGATGAAATTAGAGATAAGGCTAGAGAACATTTAAGACAATTTGGGTATATTCCATTGGTGAATGATGTAGCCTTTACAGAGGAGTGTTCATACGAGGATTGGTATGTACATCCAGCATTGGTAGATATTCCAGAGAAAATGAAAACTGATAAATCAGTAAATTTTGTATGGGAATATTTTATGGAAACTTTAACTGAAGAAAATGAGAGAAAATTATGATAACTGTGGTCGCAACAGGTGGATTTGACCCGATTCATTCTGGTCACATTGAGTATTTAAAAGACGCAAGTACATTTGGAACAAGACTAGTTGTAGGAGTAAATTCCGATAGCTGGTTAAAGCGAAAGAAAGGTAGATATTTTATGCCTTGGGAAGAACGTGCAGCCATTGTCGAAGCATTATCTTCTGTCGATAAAGTTCTATCGTTTGATGATAAAGATGATACTGCGATACATTGCTTGGAACAAGTTAAAACATTATATCCAAATGATACTATTATATTCGTAAATGGTGGAGACAGAACATCAGATAATATTCCAGAAATGGCTGTGGAAGGTATTGAATTTGAGTTTGGAGTTGGTGGTGATAATAAGAAAAATTCCTCCAGTTGGATTCTAAAAGAATGGGCACAACCTATGGTTAAGAGAGCATGGGGTAATTATACAGTATTACATAATGGTCCTTCATGGCAAGTAAAAGAATTACACTTCGAACCTGGAAATTCATTAAGCGACCAGCGACATTCAAATAGGTCAGAACATTGGCACGTTGTTGATGGTTCAATTCTTATGGAATTGGATTATGGCATGAGAAAAACAGAGTCTCGTGTATATTGGGCTGGACAAAGTATTGATATTCCAAAAGGTGTTTGGCACAAAGCAACAAATGTAGGAACTGAACCTGCAAAAGTCATTGAAGTTTGGTTGGGTGATTATCTTTCCGAAGATGATATTGAGCGACGAGACTAAGTATAAATAATCTTACAAAATAAATTATTGGGATTACGTAATGGCTATTTCATTTACATCTTCATCAACATTTAATGTAAGCAATTCTAGTGCTATTGATAGCGCAAAATACATTGGTGTCATAGAGGCTACACAAGATGGCGGAGAGGACATATTTTTTTCAACTGATAGTGCTGATATTTTTGTTGGAGATAATGGTACTTGTCAATTTTTAGTTGAACAATTAGCTGGAACTTATAATTTTACAATTACAGCAACGAGTGCATCAGATATTGCAAGTCAAAACATTACAGTCACAGTAGTATAGTATAAATATAATAATAACTGCTAATAGTCTAGGAGACGAAGATGGCAATTCAAGTCAATGGCGTAAATGCCATAAACAATTCTAAAGTACTTCAAAACATTGCAAGAACGGATAACTGTAGGTATGATAATTTCCATCCTGCAGGAATTGTTGATATGGGTACCAGTACAGTAATTACCAACGCGGACCCTGTTTTTTCTAAAACATTAACAGCAGATACAACTTTTACATATTCCGCCGTGTCATCATCACCGCAATCACAATTTCTTTTACATCTAGATTTGAGTGCTGATGGCTGGACTCCAACATTTCCATCAGACTTTAATTTTCCAGCACCCCCAGCTTGGTCGTCTCATAGATATTGGATGATAACAGTATTTACCCGCGCTGGTGGGAAATTATGCACAGCACAAGGCTTTGATGAAGGTCCATATTCTGGTGCTGGTTTAGGTGGAAGTGGAGCATTTTTCACTTCTTCATGGACTACACCAAATCAATGGCGTACATTTGATTGGTTCTATTCTGGAAGCGGATTCCCAGAAACATATTGTTATGTTTCATTCCAGCATGATGCTGCAAATCAAAAAGTCAATGTCACTTATGCTCACGGCAACAGTAGTCAACCAACACAGTTTCAGCCCATCGTCGAAGTGACCTATGGTGGATTAAGCAATATTTCTACTGTTAGAGTTCAATATAATGTACAATCACAATCTTGTAGTGGAGATTGTAATCCAAGTAATTATGGATTCGGACCTACGCCAACATCGGACAACAAGCTTTCTGGTTCTTATTATACACTTTCTGGTTTAGGAACACAAACATTTGGCTGGATGGCACAAGCAAACCCAAATTCATTTGCTACAAACGATACAAGCACAAATGCAGCTTTTAATTCAGCAAATCCAGATCTTCGCATTGAAATTGTTGATAGTGTAGAAGGAACATTTACTTCGACTTCTGAAATACCTGCTCCAATTAATTTAAGGGCATATATAGGTTCACAACCAATTGTATAGGTTTAAGATATGGCAATAAAAATCAATAATATTCGAGTGATAGGTTCTTATTCGACAGATATTAATCTATATGATTTGAACAATATGCAAGGGACATATGAGGGTGTACCTAAACGAGGCTCTAGCGGTATAAGTCTTTCTGGTTCTTATGGTGGCATGGATTTTTCAGGGAATCATAAGGCAGCAATTTCTCAAGGTAATACCACAATTACTATGCCAAATTATTCCGGAGGCGCACCAAGATCTGGAGGTAATTCTGGTTCAAATTTAAACGCACACGCAGGTGGTGGTTGGTCAGCGTTCATTGATGTGAGTGTTAATGGTTATGACATTACATGGCCTACAGAATTTAAATGGCCTAATGATTCTGAACCAGATTGGACAACTGCAAGATATTGGTATGTACACGCGGTTTGCTATTCAACAAGCATTATATTTGCTACTGCAACACCATTCGATGCACTTTCAACGTAGGATATAAGATGGCTTTTACAGGAAACTCAATTAATATAGAATTTACACTTACAGATAACACAGGTAATACATCTCCTGTATACCAGTCTGTTAAGGAACTAGAACCGATTGATATGCCAGACCAAATAAGTTTAATTAAAGACGTGGCAAAAGGAATTTTAACAAGTTCTGCAAATACAATTGTTTCGGTAGCATGGACACATACATGTGGTCAATGTGAGACTAATGGTTTATTAGAAAGAGGTGGTGAATAATGGCTATTAAAATTAATGGTGATTTAATTATATCTAATACTAGAGATATGAGTGATATTACTATTGACTATCAGCCAGATGTCAGTAGTGAAGGTATATTTGACCCATTTATTCTTACTCCTGAAGTAAATACTATTACAAGTACTATTAATATGGGCACATCATATATGACTGGTGTAATGACCGCAAATACAACCTATACAATTACTGGTACTAATAATCTTGGTACTTGTTCTGTAGTAACGCTCGACACGACTACAACGGGCCATACACCTAGTTTTCCTGATAATGTTTCTTGGGAAAGTAATATCGAGCCGACATGGAGTGATTGGAGATATTGGGTAATTACCATGGCTCAAGTTGCAAATACCGAAGTGAGAGCAGCAGCTGTTGGTTATATTTCAAACGCAACTACGCCAACTGAAACAATCGCTCTTGAAGGTACTAGTGCATCACCTGAAGCCTTTTTTGATAAAGCGGCATCTGATACCTACGATTTTGTTGCGGGTTGGACTTTTAATTCAGACGGAAATGTATACAAATACGAATATATTTACAACGTGGGTGGTCAAGGTACATATTTACATGATAGTACAACTTGGAATAATATTACCCCATCTCAAACATATTGGATTCAAGTAAATAATCATGATAGCAGAACCTTATCAGTAAGTGATAGTGACACTATTGGTGAATGGATTTCTTTGAGTTCTACTAGAACATTTAGATATAGGGACGGCCAAACTTTAAGCACATACGGCTCAAGATATGGGACAATGAAAGTAGATATCGCTGAAAGAGATTTTGGAACTGCGCAACATAGTACTTCCAGCCCTACATATTATTCAGCTACGGTAGGCTATCTAGATGGAGAAGGATTCCCAGAAACAATACATAACGCTTATTGGAATGGTACTCTTGTTTACTCTGGTGGCCAAACCTCTACTACATCTCCAGGTGATATTTTTCTAGGTACTGATGGAAATTATTATCGTACAGGAAGTTTACAGCAGCAATTCGGAAATCCAACTACATATTCTTACGAAATACAACAAGCAACTTTTACCATTCTGGCTACTGGTTATTATAGAGTTAATTGGGAGGGCAACGCATAATGCCATTACATTATCCACATTTATATCCCGCAATTACAGGCACAAATAAACCTGGTACATTAGGTGGTGTCGGAGGTACAGATATACCAGCTGGTACAACAACTGGTCGAATAGCTTCGAATGGCCGCGTATGTGAAGTGAGACACACGGAAGTTAGTAATGATGTAGAAGTTGTAGCATTTGCATCCGGTGTACTTACCGTAAGATCTGATGGTGCTAATTCTGGCTTTTCTGTATATGTTGAATCGTCTAATGGAAATAGTGGAACTAGTTATTGGTATAATACTTCTGGTACCCAAACAATATTGCCTGACGATGCTACAGAACAGAAAATTTATGAAGAAAATACAGTGACAGCAACTGAGGTATCGTTTGATGGTAGTAATTGGTACTCCTTTCCTAAAACAAAAACCTTCTCTACGGCGGCGATTTCAGATTTTGTTGGCTATACAGCTACCAGTACAGTCAACGATACAATACCAATTTATATTAGGGCGACAGGATATAATGATACATTGGTAGAAACATTTACATGCCGTGTTATAGCACAGGCAACAAGAACATAATAAAGAGAAAGAAAAATGGCACAACCAACATCAAGAACTGAATTTAAAGAATGGATACTCCGAAAGATTGGAGCACCAGTAATTCAGATTAACGTTTCCGATGAGCAAGTTGATGACCGTATTGATGAAGCGGTAGATTTCTGGCGCGATTATCACTACAATGGAAGCCAATTAGTTTATTTAAAACACCAAATTACTGGTAGTAGTTTAACATTAACGGATGCAGACGCGGCTGATTTCCAAATAGGTGAAAAAATTACTGGTGGTACATCTGGTGCTTCAACTGTAATTACCGGCGATTCAACCGGACAAACATTAACATATCACTCATTATCAGATAATAATGCATTCCAGGCTGGCGAAGTTATTACTGGAGGTGCTTCTGGCCAACAAGGCACAATTGGTTCAATTACGAAAGGTGATAAAGAGAATGGATACATTACATTACCAGAACAACTTTTAGGTATTTCTGGAATCTTTAATCTTGAAACAAGTATTAGTACTGGTGGGGGAATCTTTAATGTTCAGTATCAATTCGTATTGAATAATTTAGAAGATATTACAGGCTATAATGTTTCAAATTACTATATGGCAATGTCTCATTTAGAATTTTTACAAGAAATGCTAGTAGGTAAACCACACATTCGCTATAATAAGCACGTCAATCGTTTATATATCGATGCTGATGCAAGTGCTTTAAGTGTGGGAAATTATATTATTGTAGAAGCTTACGATGTCATTGATGGCGATACATATTCAGATGTATGGTCCGATAGATGGCTACAAAATTACGCTTCAGCATTAGTTAGAGAACAATGGGGATTGAATTTAACTAAATTTGATGGTATGCAATTAGTCGGTGGTGTGACATTTAATGGAGCAAATATTCTTGCGGAAGCTAGGGAAGACCGACAGCGTATGGAGGAAGAAGCAATAACAACACTTCAACCTCTCAACTATAACTATATTGGGTAAAATATGGCAACCAATGTCTTCTTCGATAACTATTCAAACTTCAATGAGCAACAGCTGATTGATGATTTAGTTATTGAAAGTATTAAAATGTATGGTGTGGATGTTATCTACATCACTCGTATTGATGGAGCATTGGATAAAGTATTTAACGAAGATGACCTTCCATTATATAATGAAACATTTGAATTTGAAGCTTATGTTAAAAACGTAGATGGATTTGAAGGCGAAGGTGATTTCCTATCCAAGTTTGGTCTACAAATACGAGACCAAATGACACTTACAGTTGCAAATAGAACATTCGAACGATTTGTCACAAGAGAAGAAGGTACAATTATTCGTCCAAAAGAAGGCGATTTAATTTACTTCCCTCTATCAGAAAACATTTTTGAAATTAAATTTGTTGAAGATGAAAGCCTATTCTATCAATCAGGTGCTTTACAAGTATTTGATATGACTTGTGAATTGGCTGAATACACAGGTCAAAGACTACAAACTGGCCGTGATAACATTGACACATATTTTGATGCATTTAATAGAGAAATACTCACATCGAATACAGCTACATTGAATGCTGTTGCTCAGGTTGACCCAATTGCTCGTAATTTAGTCTTTGAACAGGAAGGCGATGCAATTATTGACTTTAGTGAAATTGACCCATTCAGTGAAAACATTTACATCAACGACGATTAAGGTATAATATGGGAATTGCAAATTATTTTTACAACTCTACTTTGAGAAAATATGTTGCTCTATTCGGCACATACTTTAATCAGATGAAAATCCAAAGAGTGGATAATGATGGTACACTAATACAGGATATGATTGTACCTATTTCATATGCTCCTTTCCAAAAGATTTTAGCTCGTGTGACACAAGACCCTAATTTTTTAAAGGGTGTAGCAATTAACCTGCCAAGAATGTCGTTTGAAATGACCAATATGTCATACGACCCAGAACGTAAGGTTGCTCCAACAAGAAAAGTAAGAAAAACTGGAGTTGATGTTGAAGGTGGTGGCAGACGATTCGTATATGCTGGAGTGCCATACAATTTAGATTTTTCATTGTACATTATGGCTAAATATAATGAAGACGCAGTAAAAATATTAGAACAAATTTTACCATTCTTTAATCCAGAGTTTACAAGTACTGTGCGATTAATTGATGGTTTGGAACCAATGGATATACCTTTAATCCTGAATGATACAACATTTGAGGATTTATATGAAGGCGACTTCGAGGAAAGAAGAAGTGTTCTTTATACATTAAATTTCACAATGAAAGGTTGGTTCTTTGGGCCAGAAAGAGATAAGGCTGTTATTAAGTTTATAGATGTTCGTTATGCAACTGATACACCTTCCAACACATCGTTTGAAGAGTTTTATTCAGTGTCACCAGGTATGACTGCAAACAACGAACCTACGACTGATAGAGCGTTAAGTATTGACTATAGTTTAATTGAATTTGATGATAATTGGGATTACGCAGAGGAAATTGCAAATACAGCACCTTCCGTTTGACATTTATAATTAAATATGTTATAATGGAACATAGCAATTTTATATAATGGAGTAATTATGAAAGTAGGATTTACAGCTAGTACATTTGATTTATTACATGCTGGACATGTACAAATGTTAAGAGAGGCAAAAGAACAGTGTGACTATCTAATTTGTGGTTTACAAATGGACCCAAGCTCTGATAGGCCAGATAAAAATTCACCTGTTCAAACTGTGGTTGAAAGATATACTCAACTTAAGGCGGTAAGTTATGTTGATGAAATTATACCTTATTCAACCGAAAGGGATCTAGAAGATATCCTTGAAATGTATACAATTCATGTTCGTATACTAGGAGAGGAATATCGCGATAAGGATTTCACAGGTAAAGATATATGCCGTAAACGAGATATAGACCTTTACTTTAATAAGAGAGACCATCGCTTTAGTAGCAGTGGTTTGAGACAAAGAGTTTGCGATAAAGAAAAGGATTATGAGTACTAATTATGAGCGATGATAAAATTGCACAAGCACTAAATATGAGGCCTTTGGAAGAAGCAGAGGAAGAAAAACAAGAAATTTTGGATGAACTCAATCCGGATAAATTACCCGATTTGCCGGCGAATGCATTTTCAACAAATGACGAAGTAGAAAATTTACCAGCAGAGACACCAGCTGGCGAATTAGTTCCAGCAGATGTACTCGCTGATGAAAATTTAAAAGACATTGAACTTGCACGACGAAACATTGAAAATATTATTGGTTTAGGTGACGACGCAGTGAAGGAAATGGTTGAAATTGCAAAACAATCTGAATCGCCTAGAGCATTTGAGGTTGTATCTCAATTAATGAAAACACTGCTTGACGCAAACAAAGATTATGTTGATATGTCAACCAAAAAGAGATATGCAAAGGAAGAACAGGCTCCTTCTACAAACGTCACAAATAATAATCTTATTGTATCAACAGCTGATTTACTTAAAATGATTAAGGACGATAATAGTAATGCCTGATTTTATTAAAGGATATCTGGGCAACAATGACCTCAAAAGATCTGGCGAGGAAATTGAATTTACACCTGATATGCTTAAGGAATATGTGAAGTGTTCTAAGGACCCAATATATTTCGCAGAAAATTACATTAAAATTGTACACGTAGATAAAGGTCTTGTAAACCTTGAGATGTATGATTATCAAAAAGAAATTACAGAAAAAATTACGAACAATAGACGTGTTGCTGTATTAACAGCAAGACAGAGTGGAAAAACTACAACAGCAGTTGCAGTAATTTTACATTATATTTTATTTAATGAATTTAAAACAGTTGCTATTCTTGCAAACAAGGGTGATGCTGCAAGGGAAGTTCTTTCAAGAGTTCAACTTGCTTATGAAGCTTTACCTAAATGGATGCAACAGGGTATTGAGGAATGGAATAAAGGTAATATTACCTTGGAAAATGGCTGTAAAATATATGCGGGTACAACCACATCATCGGCCATTCGTGGTAAATCTATCAGTTTCCTCTATCTTGATGAGGTCGCGTTCATTGAAGGCTTTGATGAGTTTTTTGCTTCGGTATATCCGACAATCTCATCTGGTGATACCACAAAGCTCTTAATGACTTCTACACCAAACGGGTTAAACCATTTTTGGAAAACTTGTAAGGGTGCTGAAGAAAAGACCAATGGTTATGAATTTGTAAAGGTAATGTGGCATGATGTTCCAGGCCGTGATGAAACATGGCGTAAGGAAACAATCGAAGCACTTGACCATGATGAAGAAAAGTTTAACCAAGAATACTGCTGTGAATTTATTGGAAGCTCTGGTACGCTGATTAGTGGTGCCAAATTAAAACAGCTTCTACATTCCAAACCATTGGTAGAAAAAGATAATATGTGCCAATATGAAGCAGTGAAGGAAGGTCATGCATATGTAATGACTGTCGACGTATCTCGGGGAAAAGGCCTCGATTATTCAACATTTACTGTGTTTGATGTGACTGAAATGCCTTATAAACAGGTCGTTTGTTATAGAGATAATATGATAAGTCCTGTTGATTTCGCTTCAATTATATATAGAATAGGCCTAATGTATAATGAGAGTGCTATTCTGATTGAGGTTAACGATATCGGTGAACAGGTTTCTGATGTACTTTTAATGGACTACGGCTATGAAAATCTTCTATTCACCGAGAACGCTGGTCGTTCAGGAAAAAGAATATCAGGTGGATTTGGAAGAAGTGCTGACCATGGAATAAGAACAACAAAAAGTGTTAAACAAAAGGGTTGTTCTATACTAAAAATGCTGGTTGAACAAAATCAGATGATTTTAGTAGATTATAACACAATACAGGAGTTATCGCGATTTTCTAAAAAGGGATTTTCCTACGAAGCTGAACCTGGGTTTCATGATGATATGGTCATGAATTTAGTCATCTTTGCATGGCTAACTGATGACAGATTTTTCAGAGAATTAACAGACATAAATACCTTGGCACAATTAAGAGAAAAGACCGAGGAACAGCTCAACGAGGATTTATTACCTTTTGGGTTTATTGATACAGGTGACGACATCGGCCAAGAAGGTGGATGGCAATCTGTACCTGGAAGAGCTTTTGAGGTATAGGCTCAACTTTTTATAAATAAAGAGTGATAACTAATTATAACAAATAGGTTTTAAATAGATAATATTAAAGGAGAAATAATATGGCTTTTTCCGTAAGTCCTTCCGTAATTGTTCGTGAAGTGGACGCATCAGCAGCGGTACCGGCCATCGCAACACCACCTGCAGCTATCGCTGGAGTGTTTAGATGGGGTCCTGTAGGCGAAGCAATTCTTGTTTCTTCGGAGAATGAACTAGTAAGTCGTTTTGGTGAACCAACCAATGATAACTATGAGACATTTTTCGTAGCAGCAGATTACCTTTCATACGCTAATGCATTATATGTAGCTCGTGTTGATAACGGTGCAGTCGCAGCTTCTGCAAGCGATACTTCAAACGCAAATACACAACTACACACTTTTGGTGGATTCGATGCTTTATATCCAGGCGCATTAGGTAATTCAATCGATGTTTCTTATTGTAAATCTGATGATTTTTCAGATGTATTAATTGACGTTGGTGACATTACTGCTTCAAAAATCACTGGTAATACACAAATCTCTCAAACAATTTCATTTAATAGTTCAAGTGTGACCTTCGAGGTTGCTCCAGCTGAAAGAATTACAGTTGCAGATGTGAATGTTGGTGATTTAATTAGAATCGGTAATGATTCTGTTGGTTATCAAGAAATTCCAGTCTCTTCACTTTCTGAAACAGCTTTGGATTCAGCAGGTGATGAAACTGCAAATAATGCATTAATCTCATCTTACGAGTATGTATTAACATTAAGCAATAACTATTTGCTTGCAGAAACAGACTTGAATAAACTTTCATTAGAAAGAAAATGGAAACATGCTGGTTTATTTGGTGTCGCTCCTCAATCTGGAAACTATCACATCGCAGTTATTGATGGTGATGGTAGTATCGCAGGTGAATCTGGGGTAGCACTGGAAATTTACACAGACGTTTCAACAACATCAACAGCAAAAACATCAGATGGGTCAACAAACTATTATAAAGATGTAATTGACCAAAGATCTGATTGGGTAAAAGTTGCAAATACTGCACACTTCGAAGCTCAAACACTAGCTTATGAAGATCTTGCAAATGGTACAGACGGTACTTCAGAAAGTGCTACTGGACTAGGTGCTCTTGCAGGAGGTTATGACCTCTTCGCAAATGATAATGAAATCGATGTTTCATTTGTTCTTCAAGGTAAAGGTGATAACTCAGGTAATGTTGCAAACTATATTATCAGTAATATTGCTGAGAGTAGAAAAGATTGTATCGCATTCATTTCACCTTCTAAGGAAGCTGTTGTTGACGAAAACAAAACAAACGCAAAACTTACAAATGTAATTGCATACAGAAATGCATTACAGAATAGTTCATACTTCTTTATGGACTCTGGATACAAATATAGATACGACAAGTATAATGACACATACAGATATGTACCATTAAACGGGGACATGGCTGGTCTTGCTTCTCGTGTTGAACCTTATGAGTCTCCAGCTGGTTTCCGTAAGGGCGTAATTAAGAATGTTGTAAAACTTGCATTTAACCCAAGTAAAGCACAAAGGGACCAACTTTATAGTTCTGATGTTAACCCAGTAATGTCACAGGTAGGACAAGGCGTTGTTCTATTTGGGGATAAAACAGGATTAGGTTTACCAACTGCATTCTCTAGTATCAATGTTCGAAGATTGTTCATTGCAGTTGAGAAGGTAATTGCTAACACCGCTCAAACATTCCTATTCGAGTTGAATGATGAGTTCTCACAAACTCAATTCAAGAATATAGTGGAACCTTTCTTAAGAGATATTCAAGGAAGGAGAGGAATTATAGACTTCAGAGTTGTATCTGATAGTACTGTAAATACGCCAGCTATAGTGGACCAAGGTAAGTTTAGAGCTAATATCTTCATCAAACCTGCTAGAAGTATTAATGTAATTGAACTTACATTTGTTGCTACACGTAGCGGAATTGAATTTGAAGAGATTGTAGGTTCTCTATAATAGGATAAATAATTTTTAGAAATAATAGGAGAAACGAGAATGGCATTTAATATTAACGAGTTTAAATCACAACTAGTAGGTGGTGGTGCTCGGTCTTCCCTTTTCCAAGTGCAGATACTCAATCCTGTGGCTCCTGAAGCAGATTTCAAAGTTCCGTTTATGGTTAGGGCTGGTGGAATTCCAGCCTCAAACATAGGTTCATTTGAGGTTCCTTACTTCGGTAGAAACATCAAATATGCTGGTGATAGAACATTTGATGACTGGACAGTCACAGTAATTAATGATGAGGATTTCATTGTAAGAAATGGCTTCGAGGCTTGGATGAACGCTATCAATACTCATGATAGTAATGTTCGTGCATTACCTCAGGACTACAAGTCCAATGCCGTTATTACACAATATAGCAAAGATGGTGATGCTATCAGATCTTATGTATTTGAAGGCATGTATCCAACAACTATTGACCAGATCGACATGGATTGGTCAAACGTTGATGCTATAGAGGAATTCGGTGTGACATTTGCATACGACTTCTGGAGAGTTGAAGGCAGCACTGGAATTCCAACTACATAATTTAAATAGGTGATATTTTGAAAATTTTTGGCTTTGAAATAAAGAGGGCCGAAGATGAAATCGACAATATTCCGGTTTCATTTGCGGAGCCCCAAAATGATGATGGTGCAATTACAGTAGGTAATGCGCTAGGTGGTTTTTATAATACAATTTTAGATATGGAAGGCTCTGCTAAAACAGAGTCTGAGTTAATTACTAGATATCGTCACATGGCGATGCAACCTGAGATTTCTCAGGCGATTGACGACATAGTCAACGAAGCAATTAGTATTGACACAAACGACCAAGTGGTAGAGATTGCTCTTAATGAGACAGACTTACCAGAAAAGGTTAGGAAGAAAATTGTTGATGAGTTTGATAACATACTAACGCTATTTGATTTTACAAATAACGCCTATGATATGTTTTATAAGTTCTATGTGGACGGTAGATTAAATTATCACATTATTATTGATGATAATGATTTAAAGAAAGGAATTGTAGAATTAAGATATGTAGACCCTCGTAAGTTAAAACTTATTAGGGAAGTTGACAAAAAACAAAAAGATAAACACTCTGGTATTCCAACGAAAAGAGTTAAAAATGAATACTACATGTATTCAGATACTGGATTCCAGAATACAAGCACTGGAGGCGTAGGGTCGCCGGTTCCTGGTGGTACAACCGGGTTTAAAATTGCGAAGGACTCTATTGGTAGAGTGACTTCAGGATTGATGAATGAGAATAATAGTTTAGTATTATCTCATTTACATCCAGCAATTAAGGCACTTAATCAGCTTCGTATGCTTGAGGACGCAACAGTCATTTATACTTTGACTCGCGCGCCAGAGAGAAGAATTTTTTATATTGATGTAGGTAATTTGCCTAAGAATAAGGCGGAACAATATCTTAGAGATATGATGGCCCGCCATAAAAATAAACTTCAGTATAATTCGTCAACAGGTGAAATTACAGATTCACGTAAAATGTTGACAATGACTGAAGATTTTTGGTTCCCTCGTAGAGGTGGCGAAAGGTCAACCGAGGTTGATACTTTAGCCGGAGGTGCAGCTCAAGCTTTAAGTACTGATGAGAACCTTCAGTATTTTCAGCGTAAGTTATATAAAGCACTGAAGGTACCTTTAACAAGATTGGAACCAGAAACACAGGCAACTTTTGGACGTGCATCTGAAATTACTCGTGATGAACTAAAATTTGGTAAGTTCATACGTAGGGTAAGAACAAGATTTTCTTGGTTATTCAATATGGTACTTGAGAAACAATTGGTATTGAAAGGAATTTTAACACCAGAAGAGTTTAACGAAATCAGAAATCAAATTCGTTATGACTTTGTAAAAGACAACTATTTCGAGGAACTTAAGGAAGCTGAGATATTAAGAGAAAGATTAACTACATTAAGAGACGTAGCTGATTACACTGGTAAGTATTTCTCTCATCAATGGATTGTGAAAAATGTTCTTCAAATGTCTGAAGAAAAGGCAAATGAAATGGAAGATGAGATTGAACAAGAAAGAAGAGCAGGCGCGTTTGATGATGAAGACCAAGGTTTTTAATAAATAGATAATAGAATTAAATAGGGACTCAATATGAAACAATTTAAAGACATTCTCTCCGAGGTAGGCCAACCAAAGGCGCCCGAAGAAAAGAGATTTAAAGACCAACATGAGATTGAGCGAATCGATCATCCTGTTGCTTTGGATTCTCAATTTACAGGCGACATTGAAGGTTTAACACCCAAGAAACGTCCGGCCGATAATGCTAAGGGAGACGATAAAAAAGCTTACGACCAAGCTTATAAAAAGAAAGTTTCTCAAACTCTACCAAAACGTGGCGTGACCATCGTTGCAGATGATGAAGATATTTCAGAAGACTGGGACGAAATGTTTGATGTAATTGCAGAAGAAATCTCAACTTATGACATTGATTTAGATGAATTGTCAGAAGAAGAACTTGACGAGGTTATAGGACGTGCTGCAAGAGCAATCGGTAGAGGTATTAAAAGACAAACCATAGACAGATTTACAACTTCTGGTAAAGCAGGTAGAGCTGAAAGACAAGCAGATAAGCTAGAAAAGAAAATAAAAGCTAAGGAACGCTTGAAAAAAGCTCAGGAAAGATTACAAAAGGCCAAAGACGCAATTCAAGCAGCTAAAGAAGCCGAACGAAATGCTGCAAGATCTGAAAGCGTTGATATTGAGCAAATGTCAATTACTGAAATCCTCGGTTTTAAAAACAAGAAACCTGAAGATAAATGGGACGACGAATACGATAAAATCATGGGTGATGAAGACCCTAATGATGCTCCAGAACAAGAAGAAGGTTATGATGAATCAGCATGTGTTGAGGATATGATGAAACTTCATGCTTCTGGTTGTTCCAAACACGAAATGTATGAAAAAATCAAAGAAAAGTATGGCTGTTCAAAGTCAACTTTTGAAGGTTTATATGCTTCAAACTGTATGGGCGAAGATGAAAAAGTTGAGGAAGAAACTGAAACAGAAACTGAAACAGACTCAGCTGATACTCTTGATGCTCAACCAGATGAAGCTCCAAAAGTAAAACAAGATAAACTATCACCTTCAGCTGTTGAAATCGGTGTGTCTGGTGGTAGAAAAATTAAAGTCACATTTAAAGAAATGTTAGAAAAAATCAGTACAGAGGAAGAACTCTTGGAGAGTCCCCAAGAAGAAATTCCAATGATGATGAAACAATTACATTTCATTTGTTACGCCTCAGAAGAGATTAGTGAATATCTGAAGAGTGGTGTTGACCCAGAAGAGTGGTGGCAAAATAAACTTGCTGATGTATTCAGTAATGTTAAATCACTCTACGCATGGTCAAAAGGAGACCAACTGGTAAATCCTGTAAAAAAGATTAGTGCGGCCGCAATGTTTGACAAGGCCGGTATGCTAGGATTTGCAGAGTCTACTGAAGAGCTTGAAGAGTCATCTGTAAAGTTTTCAGGTAATAAATTGAGAGCTAGAGCTGGTCAAGCAAAATTAGATAATGGTAAAAGAGTAAAGGTTGATAAACAAAAGGCTCAACTTTTAACTGATTTCTTTAAGCAATTAAAGCCAAAGGATGCCAAGGAAATGGCATCAAAATTAATGGCAGACGAGGACCAATTTGATGAGGTCGTTCAGTTTGCAGAAATTACGCTAGGCGGATAATAGTTTATAAATAATATTTAAATAGGTAATACCATTATGAAACTTATATCAGAATATACAGAAGATTGCGAAATCATCACAGAGGCTGCCGAGAATGGAAAGAAAACTCATTTCATCGAAGGTATCTTCATGCAAGGTGATATTAAAAATCGCAATGGTAGAATTTACCCCTGCGAGACTCTTGAAAACGAAATGAAACGTTATGAAAATGATTTCATTAAAACAAAGAGAGCTTTAGGGGAACTAGGGCATCCCGATGGTCCAACAATCAACGGGGACCGTGTTTCACATTTAATAACAGAGATGAAACGCGACGGAAACAATTTTTACGGAAAGGCAAAAATCCTTTCAACTCCTATGGGAGAAATTGTAAAAACTTTTATAGACGAAGGTGTCAAGATTGGTGTTTCTACACGAGGTCTTGGTTCAGTAAAACAACTGAAAGATGGCGTAATGCAAGTCCAAGATGACTTTCATTTATCTACAGTTGATATTGTGACAGACCCTTCCGCTCCAGATGCTTTTGTAAATGGCATTATGGAGAATAGAGAGTATTACTACGATATCGCTTCTAATACTTGGAGAGCTCAACAGGTAGCTGATGTTATCGATGAGATTGTCGAAGAAGTAGAGAAAAAGGTAAATCGTGTAGTGCGCAAAATTGACGAAGATACGGCTACAAGAATGTTTGAAACATTTATCCGTACTTTAAGAAATTAACTTTTTATAAATAAAAACAGTCAAATTATTGGTTTGTTAAAAATTATTGTTATAACATAATAAAGGAGAAAAATTATGGCAGACGGAAAAGAATTCGTTGCTGATGACGGTATCTCAAAAGTACCTAATCCTATTTCACCTGAAGGTGGAGAAGGCAAAAAGGACAAGTTGAAGAAAACCGCTGAAGATAAGCCTAAAGATGCAGTTGACCCTAAAAAGGTAGTTCCTGGCCAAGAAAAAGCCGGTGAACCAGTTCCTACTGCAGAAGATGTAGAAACAGAAGAAGTAGAAACTATTGAAGAAGTAGTTGTTGAATCTTCTATTGAATCAATCATCGAAGGCGAAGACTTATCGGAAGAATTCAAAAGCAAAATCTCATTAGTTTTTGAAGCAGCTTTAAACGAAGAAGTTAACAAAAGAACAGAGTCCATCAAAGAAGAGCTTGAAGCTTCTTTAGATGAATCATTAAGTGAAGCAGTTGAATCCAGAATGGAAGAAATTGTTGAAAACGTAGATAAGTATCTTGACTACGTTGTTAATGAATGGACAAAAGAGAACGAAATTGCTATCGAAAGTGGTATCAAAGTAGAAATGGCAGAATCATTAATGTCAGGTCTTAAAGGATTATTCACAGAGCATAATATTGCTGTTGATGAATCTACTGTCGATGTTGTTTCTGAACTCGAAGCAAAAGTTTCTGACCTTGAGGAAAAGCACAATGAACTCGTAAATGAGAACATTGACCTTCAGAGAGTAATCTCTGGTTCTCAGGCAGGTAAAGTATTTGATGAAATCGCTGAAGGCTTATCTGAAAATCAGGTTGAGCGTTTAAAGGTTTTATCTGAAAAGCTTGATATTGAAGATTTAGAGTCTTATACTGAAAATCTTCAAGTAATTAAGGAGTCATTCTTCTCTAGCAAACCAGCTGTGGAAACACAATCTGATTTACAAGAAGAAAATGACGAAATTATTCTAGATGAACAGGAAGTAGTTAAACCAGCTTCTGATTACTCATCTATTAATGCTCTCGTAGAGGCATTTAACACTAGAAAGAATAATTAATTTTAACTTGGTTTTATTAATTAAATTAAATTAATTTTATTTTAAAGGAGATCCGAAATGGATAATTACTCAAGACTAGTGGAAAAGTGGGGCCCTGTACTAGAGCACGAATCTTTTTCACCTATTAGTGACGCGCACAAAAGAGCTGTGACAGCTACTGTGCTCGAAAATACTGAAAAGGCACTAATGGAATCTGGTGATTTATCAGCTAACATGACTTCACTTTTAAGTGAAGCATCACCGACTAACGATGCTGGAACAGGTGGCTTTAGTGGCCTATCTGGAAACGCTGCTGCTGGTCCGGTTGCTGGTTATGACCCAATTCTTATTTCTTTAGTGCGTAGAGCAGTTCCTAACCTAATTGCTTATGACATCTGTGGTGTTCAGCCTATGACTGGTCCTACAGGTCTAATCTTCGCAATGCGCGCAAGATATGGCTCTCAAGGTGGTGCTGAAGCCTTATTCAACGAAGCTGATACAGACTTCGCTGGAACAGGTACTCATGCAAACACATTGCCTAATGCTAATACTCAGTTAATTACAACTGGTACTGGCTTAGACACAGGTGATGCTGAGGCTCTAGGTGATGGCGTTGGTGCCGACTATGCTGAAATGGCATTCTCAATCGAGAAAGTGACTGTTTCTGCTAAGACTCGTGCCCTAAAGGCTGAATACACAACTGAATTAGCTCAAGACCTTAAAGCTGTTCATGGCTTAGACGCTGAGACAGAATTGGCTAACATTCTTCAAACTGAAATCTTAACAGAAATCAATAGAGAAGTTGTTAGAACAATTTATACATCTTCAGTAGTTGGTGCTGAGAACACAGCTTCTGCTGGCGTATTCGACTTAGATGTTGATGCAAATGGTAGATGGTCTGTTGAGAAGTTCAAAGGCCTTATGTTCCAAATCGAGCAAGAAGCTAACGCTATTGCTAAAGGAACAAGAAGAGGTAAAGGAAACATCGTAATCTGTTCTTCAGACGTTGCTTCTGCTCTTCAAATGGCTGGTGTATTAGACTACGCTCCTGCTCTAAACTCTAACTCTCTAGAAGTTGATGACACAGGCAATACTTTTGCTGGTGTTCTTAACGGAAGATTCAGAGTTTATGTTGACCCATTTGCTGGCGGAAACTACTTAGTAGTTGGTTATAAGGGTTCATCTGCATTTGATGCAGGTTTATTCTACTGCCCATACGTACCATTACAAATGGTCCGTGCCGTTGGTGAAAATAGCTTCCAACCAAAAATTGGATTTAAGACTCGTTACGGAATGGTTGCAAACCCATTCGCACAAGGTGATGTGTCTAGCCAAGGACTTGGTTCACTTGCTAACAACGTCAACAAATATTACCGCAAGGTCCGTGTCACGAACCTCTTCTAGGATCGTACACTTACTGAGAAGTAATAATAAAAAGAGTTTAGGTTCACTAAACCACTTTAAAGAGGCCTTCCGGGGCCTCTTTTTTTACATAAAATTTATTGTTAACCTATTCTAAGTAGTATAAATAAAAATATGAAAGATACTATTGCAGAATTTTTAAACATGACTCCTTTGAATATAGACCTTATTGGTCTTAAAATACCAGAGGACGCTAAATTCATCGGTGGGGTCCCACCAGTTGGTGGCATGCAGGGCCACACTCACTCGGATGAAGCAAAGCAACAAATATCTGAAATCCAAAAGAAAAGATTTGCTGAAGGATTACATCCGTGGATAGGTAGATCTCATAATGATGAAAGTAAAAAGAAGATAAGTATGGCAAAGAAAGGTGTAAAATTATCTGAAGAACATAAAAAGAAAATCGGCAAAGGCCGAAAGGGTAAGGTTCAATCAGAAGAAACTAAAGCAAAAATTTCTGCGGCAATGAAAGGTAAATCTAATAAAAAGGGTTATAAATTAACTCAGGAACAAAGAGATAAGATTGCTGCTGCTAGAAGAGGGAAAAAATTCCCTCGTTCCTAATCCCAGATAAAATTTTCCCAAGGTTCATAACAACCATCGCAACCGATAGCTGAATTATCACAACCTCTGTTATCGTCAAAAATCTCTAACTTGATTTTGTCAAACATATCTTTTGTCAGTTTGACCATATTGACATTTTCCATAAAGATACATGATTCATAATCAATAGACATAGGCTTTACGTCGATATGATTTTCGCCAAACTCTTTAATCATTCCAACATATCTCTTACCATTCAAGAAAAACTGACACTGTTCAAAAGTATCACCAAATGTTTCTTGACCAAGTTTAGTCCATTTTTCAAATAATTTCATTATGCAATCTCCTTATAACCAGCAGCTTTACCATAGAATCCTAAAGATTCTAGTTTTAAAACAATCTCGTTAAATGCAGCACCTTCGCTGTTTTGTGGATAGATACCGACTGTCATTGGGTCGTCGATAAACAATTGACAATTTTCCCAGATTGGGTTATTGGAAATGTAATCATTAATGATTTTCTTTCCTTTTTCAAAGAGATTCTCGTCTCTAGTTCTGACCTCGAAGTCAGTAATTTCATAACCGTCCATAGTCAAAGATGGTTCCGGTTGGTTTCCTAATATTCTTATTTCCATTTAAACTCCTTTTTTCCTAATTTATATAACCATTATACCAAAATTGCTCGTTAAAGTCAACACGTAGAACGAAAAAAGTGCGATTATTTTGCTTTAAAAAGAAAGGATTATTTGTCGTAGTATGAGCGTACTAGATATACACGGATATATGCTAATACTGTCATTACAGCTGTGATAAGAACACTCAGCTTGAAAGGGTCTGTGATACCCATTATAGAAATGAATAACCACAAAAAGAAAAGATTTAAAGGATAATTAATAACGAGACCAGTACCTACTGTCATAGCGGTCTCTTTATGTTTTTGTTTTGTTCGTTGGTTCATAATGCGGACCATATCAGATTTAAACAACCTTTGGTAAATGCTCCCTCGTACCAAAGTATTAACATTGCTAAAATTGTGATGGCTGTAAAACACCACACGATTTCTCTTATTAATTGTATCATATCTTTCATAATCTGGTAGCCCGTAGGAGAATCGAACTCCTGTTGCATGGATGAAAACCATGTGTCCTAACCACTAGACGAACGGGCCAAAACAATCGGCGGACCTTCCATATACGCCCATCAAAGGTATGTCAAGATCCGCCTTGGTATTGAACTTCTCACTCACAATCGTCATTTGTTATTTGAGCCGGTCTACCGGACCTGATGACTAATCAGGGATTTCAAACTACCTTAAAATCAAAATTTGGGGCGGTGGAATTTGTGTTAACGCAATTCGTTAAATAATGTGGAATTGTTAATCTTAAATTCCTGCCGCTACCCCGAGCTTTGAGCCCCTATTATTGAAACTCTTAAAAAATCGTAGGTACGTCTCTCGGACTTACATGGTACTCGTTAATCCCAGTCTCGGTTGTTACCGAAGTACTATCA
>Ga0213859_10000238_pt1 | contig 25473 bp, 16 predicted proteins | sample PICome_2_FD_160133 | JGI IMG/M metagenome (GOLD analysis project Ga0213859, IMG submission 160133) | Coastal seawater microbial communities near Pivers Island, North Carolina, United States - PICO304 | ecosystem: Environmental > Aquatic > Marine > Coastal | place: USA: North Carolina...
GCGAGACTGCTGTGACAGCAGCAGTACAAGGCACAGAATATCAAATAACTTCGATAGGTACAACTGATTTTACTTTATTAGGTGCTTCTGCAAATACAATTGATACTGTGTTTTCTATGAATAATATTGCGCCTACAGGTACTGGCACAGTACGTCCTACAGGATATTATCTACGATTTACATCTCCACCGCCATTTGGTAAAGACATCACTGTATTACATAACTTTGACAAATAAATACATAGTCAGAGGGAGAAAAAAATGGCACAAGTAGGCAGAATTAGCGGAGGCGTACTCAAAGCTAACCTTGAACGTCAGGGTGTAGATCTTGCGTTTGAAACAGACTTACTGTATCTAGATGTAAATAATAATAGGATTGGCATTAACACAACGTCAATGGCAAGTCCTGATATTCTTACAACTGTTTCTCCGATTAGAACTACTGGCTTAATAACTACAGGAAATTTTAATTTAGGTAGTTTTAATCTTACTGGCAACACTATAACTCAATTAGTTGATAACACAATTAACTTAGATGCTACTGGTCCTTCAGCAACTATATTTGCTTCAGGTATTGAAACAGATGATTTAAAATTTGATAATAATCAACTAAGTTCAACAACAGAAAATACAAATATAGAATTACGTCCAAACGGATCTGGCACTATTGAAATACAAAGTAATTGGAATTCTACAGGAAGTATACACTCAACTGGAGACATTACATTTGGAGGTAGCTTAACATTAGGTGACAGCGATGAGGACAGTGTTGAATTTGATGCTGATGTAAATAGTGATATTGTTCCTGATGTATCAGATGCAAGTGCATTAGGTACACAAAATAAAAGATGGAATGCAATATATAGTAATTTGCTAAATGGAACATCTACTTTTGTTGACAATGTTATTGTTGAAAGTAGTGCTTTAGCAAGAAGACAAGGAAATATTTTTTATGTCAGTACATTAGGAAGTAATACTAATGTAGGAGATCATCAACACGGTGCATTCCGTACACTATCTCATGCTTTAAGTGTAGTAGATGCAAGCAGTCAAGGACCGGTAACAATTCACGTTTACCCAGGAGAATATGAAGAAGTATTTCCTTTAGTTGTACCTGAAAGAGTTACAATATCAGGAGAAGACATTAGAAATTGTGTAATCAAACCAACAACAGGTACTAATACAAATAATGCTTTTGAACTTAATCAAAATTGCACAATTGAAAATATTACAATCAAAGATTTTTACTCTCCTGGTTATGCATTTACATTTGCAAATGGAATTACAATATCAGAAAGATCGCCATATGTGCGCAACGTAACTGTTATAACTAAAGGAAGTGTTGTTAGTGCATCAGATCCTAGAGGATTTGACGAAGGCGATGCTGGAGGCGGCGCATACATAGACGGAAGTGTAAGCGGAAATGCAGATTTAGAAGCGAGTATGCTATTTCATTCAGCTACATTTATTACACCGGGCGTAGATGCTATTACAATGACTAACGGTGTTAGAGTTGAATGGTTAAATTCGTTTACATACTTTGCTAACAGAGGCTTGTATGCTACAAACGGAGTTTTAGGAAAAGCAAATGACGGAAGTACATTTGGTGCAGAAATAAGGTCTATTGGATCAGCAAATGTTTATGGTAACAAAGGAGCCGAAGCAGACGGTGCCGATACTCTTATGTATCTTATAGGCCATAACTTTGCTTACATTGGCACAGGTAAAGATGTTTCAAATGACAGGACTTTAACTATTACTTCTAATGAAACTATAGAACTAAATTCTGGAAACATTTATTTTACTTCTACAGACGCAGACGGAACATTTAAAGTTGGTGATAATTTTTTTGTTGATTTTGAAACAGGATCGACAAGTATAGATGCAAGCACTATTGATTTTAGCGGCATTGGATCTATTACTGTACGTAATGGACTTGAAAGATCATTCATAGACGGCTCTAAAGTAGATACTGGTAATATACGTATTACAGGAAATAGTATTACTACAATAGACGGCGATTTAAATTTAAATCCTGTGACAGGATTATTTAATACAGATAATAATTCTGGACTTGTTTTAAGTAACGGAACAGACATTCAAAGGAACAATCTAGCAGGTGATGTAAGATACAATACTGATTCAAATTTATTTGAAGGATTTTCTTCTGGAAATTTAAGTTTTGGAGGAGTATATTCCTCAGATAGGCTTACAAGTATTGATGCACATGATACAAATAATACTATTGTAATACGTGCAGCAGGATCAATAGTTGGCAGTATTGATAACGATAGTATAAATCTACACGGTATAGGCACAGGGGATGTGTTGTTTAACGACAACACTGTGACCACTACACTATCTAATAGTGATTTAGAATTAAAAAGAGTAACATCTACAAATGTAGTTGATGTTTATGACTTTGATTTAAAGGAAAGTACATTTTTAAATACATCTAGCAATGATTTAATTTTACAATCAACAAACAACGGATACGTAAAATTTGGCGGCGTTACTGGTGTAGTTATTCCTTCTGGAACAGAAGCGCAACAAAATGCTAACCCCCTCCCAGGAGAAACTAGATACAATACAGATCAAGAATACCTCGAAACTTGGAATGGCGAAGAGTGGCAAAGAAGTGCAGGTGAAGGTGCAGAAGTAACTGATGTAGTTCTTAAAGATTTGGTTGATATTTACACCATAGTACTAGGTTAAACCTCAAAAACGATAAATAATATTAATGCATAGTATGACCAATACTTGCAGGGTCAAACTGTGGTCAACCAGCAAAGAGCCTAAGGGATGAGAATTTGGTTGGAGGGACAGGATCCCCGTATTGAGGAGAAGAGATGGCTGTTGGTCGCATATCAGGTCCGCTCTTAAAGTCTAATTTACTTCGAGAAGGAGTAGATCTAGCTTTTGAGACAGACCTTCTATATCTTGATGTTACAAACCGTAGAATTGGCGTCAATCTCGGAACAGACGGTAACGGAGATGCAATTTTACCTCAATACGATTTAGACGTAGGCGGAACCACAAGAACAACTAATTTAGAAGTACCAGGAGACGGTGCATTTGGCGATGTACGGATTTCTGGAAACACAATATCATCCGTTACAGATCAACTAAGGCTAGGTGTAAACTTAAACACAGTATATCAAAAAAAATTAATAATTGATGATTTTGATATAGAAAATAATGTTATAAGCACTAACAGTCCGAATACTAATTTAGAACTAAATCCAAATGGTAATGGGTCAGTAGAAATATTTGGCGATACAAACGTATACGGAAATATTACAGCAACAGGAAATATTACAGCAGATGGTAATATAACTATCGGCGATGCTGATACTGATAATGTTACGTTTAATGCAGAAATATCTAGCGATATTGTCCCTGACGCAACAGATACATATCAACTAGGTACAGATCCTGCAAGTGGCGGCAAGCAATGGCAAGATGTTTGGACAAATAATTTTTATGCAGGAACTGTAACAACTACTAATATTCTAGCAGACGGGATAAATTTAGCTTTACGTCAAGGAAATACATACTACGTTGCTGAAAATGGCGACGATACGTATACAGGCGATCATCCAAACGATCCTTTTGCAACAGTAAAATATGCTTTAAGCCAATGTGGAGCAGGAGATACACTACACATTTATCCGGGTGTATACGAAGAAATATTTCCGATAACTGTTCCTACAGGTGTTACTGTAAAAGGGCATAGTTTGCGTAGTGTTAATATTCAACCAACAGTAGGAACAAATACAAATACAGCATTTTTATTAAATGGTGAATCTACTATTGAAGACATTACAATAAGAAACTTTTATGCACCAGGCTATGCATTTGAATTTGCAAACAATTTTACAGTAACTAGTAGATCACCGTACATAAGAAATGTAAGTGTGATTACACAAGGGTCTGTAACACCAGCAGATGATCCTAGAGGATTTGCACAAGGCGATGCTGGCGGCGGCGCATACTTGGACGGAAGTATTGCAAATTCTACTTCAAGAGAAGCAGGATGCTTATTCCATAGTGTTACTTTTATTACACCAGGAGTTGATGCTTTAACATTAACAAATGGTACAAGAGTTGAATGGTTAAATTGTTTTACATATTTTGCTAATCGTGGAATCTATGCACTAGACGGCGCAACCGGTATAAAAGGTACAGGACAAACTGCTATTAGAGTAGACGATGTAACTGGAAATTTTTATGCAAGCCAAGATTTTACTTATTATGATACAGATGGTGTAACTGTATTAGCAACAGGTACAATTGATTCAATTGACGCAGACGGTAAATTTTATATAACTGGAAATTTAACTGGTTTAGAAACTGCTGCAGAACGCGGCGGCAAATCAGTTACAGCAAACGGAGATGCTCAACTAAGCACAGTTGAAAAGAAATTTGGCCAAACTAGTATGCTATTAGATGGCACTGGAGACTATGCCTCGATAACTTCACAAGACGATTTTGGATTTGGCACAGATGATTTTACAATAGATATGTGGATATATCACACTAATCCTGGATCAGTACAAACATTAGTTGATTTTAGAGCAGGTAGTGCTGTAGATTTAGCACCAATGCTTTACTTAGATGCATCAAATCAATTGTTTTATTATACTAACAGTGGCAATCAAATTACAGGCGCAACTATAGCAGCAAATACTTGGACGCATATAGCATTGTCAAGATCCGGTACTAGCACAAAGCTATTTGTAAACGGAACACAAAGCGGATCAACTTACACTGATAACCATGACTACGGAACAGCAAAACCATTAACTATTGGTTCAATTTTTGACGGATCAACTGATTATTTTAACGGTTATATTGATGAGCTAAGAGTATCAAACGGTGTAGCAAGATATACAGCTAACTTTGTTGCACCAACGTCAGAAGAAAAAAGTGATACAGATACAGTGTTACTTTTACACTTTAATGGAACTGATGCAGCTACAACATTTGTAGACGATACACTTAATGCACAAGACATAAGATTTAGTGGTGGCGCAACTGCAAATTACGTCACTCTAGCAGATACTACAGACTTTGGTGGAGAACTAAGATCTATCGCTAGTGCATGTGTATATGGTAATTATGGTATAGTAGGCGACGGACCAGGCGTATTAATGTACTTGATTAGCCAAAATCTAGCATACATTGGTACAGGAAAATTATCTGATAATGATGAAACAAATGTAATTCAAGCTAACGAAGTAAATGAATTAAATGGTGCTAAAGTAAGGTATAGTTCAGTTGACCATAAAGGTGATTTTAGAGTAGGCGATTTATTTTATATCAACCAAGCTACTGGTACAGTCGACTTTACTACATCAGATTTTAACATTGATACTACTGGTGGCATAACAATTAATACTGCTGGAAATATCACTACTATTACTGGTGATAAAATTGAAACAGGAAATTTGAGATTAAGTGGAAACACTATTGAAAGTTTGAGTGGAGATATTAATTTAGATTCTGACAGTGGTACTGTTAGAATTACTTCTACAAGTGCATTACAACTTCCAAAAGGTGATACAGCAAGTCGTCCTACACCAGCGACTGGTATGATTCGTTATAATACTGATACCAATTTGTTTGAAGGATATGACGGTAACTGGATTGCACTTAACGGCGTTTATGATTTAGATTTAGATACAAAAATTACAGCAGAATTAACACCAGGGGCAAACGACAGTACGATTAGATTTTACATAAGTAATAACGTAGTAACTACAATCGATGCTGATAAATTAGAAACACCTAGAATAGAAGTTGACGACCTTGTAATCGACGGTAATACAATTGAAGCTGTCACACCGAATACTGACATTGTGCTTTCATCTAATGGTGCAGGCGCAGTTGTAATAGACGATCTTGCATTTAAAGATTCAACTATAACAAACAGAGCAGTAGACGGTGTTATGTTATTTGAACAGTCAGGCAACGGTTATTTTAAAATAGCAGGTACAGGAGGATTTATTGTACCTGTAGGAACAAACGTAGAGCGTCCTGCTGCTGCTAATAGAGAAACAGGGATGGTGCGTTATAATACTGAACAACGATATCTAGAAATTTGGGACGGATTTAGTTGGGTTTCAGTTGCAGGCGCAACAGGTTCTATTAGTGTAACAGCAGCAGAAGATTTAGCTATCGAGTACGCATTAACATTAGGATAAAAACATGGCAACACAATTTAAAAATAAAGTAGTTAAAGAAGTCGGAACTGTTCCGATACTTGCACTAGAAACTGATCCTGCAACTAGATCTACAATTGTAGGTTTAAGTTTAGCAAATTTGACAGAAAGTGTAGTAGCTGCAAGTGTATTAGTACACGACGACACAAGTGTAGAGGGATACTTTATGAAAGATGTTATGGTTCCTCCTAACACTAGTTTAAGAGCTTTGAGTGCAGGAGAAAAATTAATCCTTGCACCTTCTAACCAACTTTATCTTGTAGCTAATACAAATGAGTCATTAGATGCAGTTATTAGTTATGTAGATATTGTATAAGGGGTAATATTATGTCATATATAGGACAAAATCCAGATCAAATAACACAATCTGTAAGAAACAGATATTTTTATGGATTACGCAGAACAGATAAAGGAGAATTATTTTTAGGTAAGTTAGATCAAATGGATGCAAACGGAAGCATTCAAATCAACAAACCAGGAGATAATTCAAACGATTATGATCAACTTGAAGAGGGTTTTGATTTCTTTGAAGGTAGAGATATTGATCATGAATTGTTATATAGCAATTTAAATTACGAGCAGTATAGATGGAGTGAAAAAAATGTGTGGTATTATGTTAACAGTGACGGAGAACTGGTAGCAAGCGTAAATACAAAACATACATATGATGATGGATCTTCGTCACTCGGCACTGAATAATTAGGATAAAACAATGGCAGATTTTAAATTAGATAGAATACGTTATAAGTGGAAGAGCCAGTGGGCTCCTACTACAGCATATACCAAAGATGAAATTGTAGAGTACGCAGGATCTACATATGTTTGTCTAAAAGGTCATACATCACAAGAAACTTTTGATTTAGATTTCGGACCAAGAGATCAAGAAATTTATGTGACTGTAGGTAGAAACGCAACCGATACAGGAAACATTTACTATTTAAATGGAGTTTCTGGACAAGCACAAGACCAAATAAGTTTAAGAAAAGGCTTAACATACGTATTCAATCAAGACGACCAAACTAATGTTTATTTTCCAAATGCTGAAGGTGGAACGCCAAATCCACATCCTTTACTTTTTAGTAAAACCGAAGATGGAACACTTGTAAACAGTGGTTTTAGATTTGAAGATGGTGTAGAATATTATATTGATAAAGCTCGTGTTACAGCAGATGAATACATAGCTAATTTTAATACAGCGCATTATAGAGAAGTTAGAATAACTATTCCTATGGATGCTACAACTTTTTGGATCTTCTGCCATTATCATACAGGAATGGGAAATGATATCGATGTAGGTGAAGAAGCTGTTTGGGAAAAGCAAGTCGACGGACAAGTTTACAAGTCTAATTGGACAATTGCCACAATATACGATATAGGCGATTTAGTAATTTACAATGGTTATATCTATAAGTGTATTAATAGGCACACAAGTACAGCAGTATTCAACGACGGGCTTGAATCAGAATCGCAACATTGGCATATAATTTCTGAGCAAGATGCATACAAAGGACCTTGGATAAACAACACTAGATATAGACCAAACGATGTTGTAAAAAATAATGGAACTATGTACAGATGTACAGAAGGACATGTTAGTGCAGATACTATTTTAGAAGGTATTGAAGCTGATTTAGACAAATGGGAAATTGCCTTCCAAGCTGTCCAATACTTACAAGATCATACAGCAGGTATTAACTATAAAATCGGAGATATAGTCAAAAAAGGTTCAAGTATTTGGAAATGTGTTACTCAGCACGTTTCAGCAGATCCTGCAGATTTTGCAGGAGAAGCATCAAATTGGAATCTATACTTAGATGGTTTAGAATGGGAAAACCAATGGGACGAGACTGTTAATTACCAAATTGGCGATGTTGTAGACTATGGAGGATATGGCTATAGAGCACTAGTAAATAACATCAATGTAAAACCGCAAGCAATTGACACAGTTACGTGGCAACAAGTGTATGAAAACTTTGATCACCAAGGCGAATATAGTTACGACAGTGCTAGAGAATACAAAGTAGGCGATGTTGTAAGACATAATGGTTATCTGTATGTTGCTATTTTAGATAACGAAGATGTAATTGAACCTCCAAGTGCAACACACTGGGAATTAATTGTTCCTGGCAGACAATGGAGAGGCCAATGGAATGAAACATCAGAATACAAATTAGAAGACCTTGCTACTTACGGTTCAAATACATATATTTGTATGACACCGCACTTAGCAGTACCTGGAAACAGACCAGATGTTGATGCAGTAACTTGGAATTTACATGCAGAAGGAAAAACGTCAAACGTTCTTACTACTCGCGGTGATTTGATTACATACACAAACAATCCAACAACATTGAACAAACAACGGTTTCCTAGAGGCAATGAAGGACAAGTTCTTAGGGTCGAAACTACTGGCTTAGACTGGCAAGACCTTGATTTGATCCCGGATGTATTTTATGTAGGTGTAGACGGATTAGATAATCCTGAAAGAGGTAAAAGTTTAAATTCACCTTACAAAACAATCAAATATGCATGTGACCAAATTTTAGCAAATCCTAGTTATAGAGATTCTATTAATTATAAAGCAATGTCAACTGCTATAATTTTATCAGCAACAGCTAATGCACAATTTGCAATTGATGCTCCTAATCTTAAGGCAGTAATTGAAGAAACAAATCCTAGAACAAGTAACCCATACGGTGATATTACTGGAAACGGCACTATTACGTCCTCTGATTCTGTTGCTTGGGTTGACTGGTATCAAGCCTTTATTGACGGTGAAGAAGTTTATACAGGCACACAAGCAGAAGAAGATGCTGGCAGAGATTTTTGGAATCAATTAAACAGAACATTTAGTACTTGGAAAAATGAAACATTTACAAGTACAGGCGGAATAATTACAACGTATAATGCAAACGATCAAAAAATTAAAGAATCGACAATTTTTATCAAAACAGGCATTTACAAAGAAATACTTCCAATTAGTATACCAGAAGGATGTGCATTAGTAGGAGATGAACTGAGAAGCACTGTTATACAACCAGCAAATGGATATGAAAGCACTAAAATGTTTTATGTAAGAAACGCTTCCGGTATTAGAAACTTAACACTGGAAGGTTTGTTTGATATTTTAACTATTGAAAATCAATATTTTACTAAAAGACCTGTAGCTGATACTGCATTTGTTAGCTTAGATCCAGGCACAGGTCCTGATGACGAGAGTGTATGGATTAAATCAAGATCACCTTACATTCAAAATGTTACTACAATTGGCACAGCAGTTACAGGTTTAAAAATTGACGGCGATCTACACAACGGCGGTAATGACTCTATTGTTGCTAATGACTTTACACAAGTGCTAAGTGACGGAATTGGAGTATGGTGTACTAATTTAGGTAGAACAGAACTTGTATCTGTGTTTACATATTACAACCATATTGGATACCTTGCAGAAAACGGCGGAAAAATTAGAGGTACTAACGGTAACAATTCGTACGGGCTGTTTGGATCTGTAGCAGAAGGAGTAGACCAAACTGAAACACCTATTACCGCATCATTAAACAACAGAGCAGGGCAAGCTATTGTTGATAGAGTATTTACAGATGGAGACCAAGTTTTAACTGTAGAATATTCAAATGCAGGCGAGGCTTACGATACAAGTACTACCTATACCGTAACTGGAGCAGGCACAGGAGCTTCAGCATCTACGTCTGTAGTTAGGGATGGAGGCATTTTCCAAGTAAGGTTAACTGGAGAAGGTTTAGCTCCTCTTGGCGCAGGGTACCTTCAAGTACAAGGTAATGCGCAAGATGGCGGAGCAATAGAAAACGGTACAATGATTCTTTCAGGTGCAGATATTAATACTTTTGCTAATTATGACGGAATGCGTATCTTTATCCTTAGCGGAGCAGGTGCAGGACAATATGGATATATTACAGCGTATGATGATGCGGCTAAACAACTTACAGTTGCAAAAGAATCTGACGATACAGTCGGCTGGAATCACTTAGTAAGTGGAACTACTATAGTGCAACCTGATAGTACTAGTAGATATCAAATTGAACCAAGAGTAGTTGTAAGTGATCCTACAAGTGGAACAACAGCATTTGTTAGAGCTGCAATATCGGGCGGAGGATTAAATCAATTTACAATTATTGAGCCAGGTTCTGGTTACACTATATCTACACCACCGACTATTACACTTACTGATCCTAATGCAACAGCACCAGGTGCATGGGAAGTTAGAATTGGTAATGGAGTACTTGCACAACCTACTTGGACTTCGAGAGGATCAGGATACCAAACAGCATTTGTTGCAACAGTTAACGGTGCAGGTTATGCAGACCAATTTCCAGTAGGACCAGACATTAATGTAACAGGTTTGTCATTACTTCCTGGACCAGGAGCAAACTTGAATTTTGATGGAACAGATACCCTATACAGTGTAGTAGACATTAAAAACGTAACTGGAAGTGCGCCCAACTTTACAGCAACACTTGCTATAACTCCGTATTTAAAAGCAGATACTACACAGGCACACGCAACAGGTATTGTAATTAGAGAAAGTTATAGTCAAGTACGCTTAACAGGTCATGATTTCTTAGACATAGGAACAGGAAACGTAGGCGATACTGAATATCCTGAAAGATATGTATTTGGTTATGATTCGGAGAATGAACCGAGTCAACCTAACGAAGCAGTACAATCAGCAGGCGGAAGGGTATTCTATACGTCAACTGACCAAGACGGTAACTTTAGAGTTGGCGAACTGTTTAAAGTAGAACAGGCAACTGGTGTAATTACACTTAATGCTGACGACTTCCAATTGTCTGGATTAACGGAATTAAGATTAGGTGGTGTATCTTTAGGAGGCACAAGTGCTGTCATCCGTGAGTTTAGCACAGACGGAACATTAGCTGCAAATAGTGATAATATTGTTCCTACGCAAAAAGCACTTGCAACGTTTATCGAAGCACAAATCGGCGGTGGCGGAGCAGATGTAGTTGTAAGTGGACTCATTGCAGGACAAACTGAAATACTTAATCAAGATAATATTAGTTCACCAACAGGCGTTGTAAACATTGAAGACAACGCAAATTTCACAAAAGGCATATTAGGTGATATGTTAAAAGCAACTCTGTTTATGACAGGGAATAGCTAAATATGTATAACGAGACACAAAATTTTGGAGTAAGCAATGGCTGAGTTTAAATTAGGTAGAATTAGATTTGTTTGGAAAAACAATTGGGTAACTTCTACGACATACTACGTAGATGACGTAGTTTTAGTAAACGGTAAAACATATATTTGTGTTACCGGACATACTTCATTATCAGATTTTAATCTAGATTTAGGTACTGGCAAATGGCAAGTAATGACAGATGGCCAGAAATGGAGAAGTGACTGGCAGACTAGCACACAATATGAATTAAATGATTTAGTAAAATATGGATCAACAGTATATATTTGTGTTCTTGGACATATGTCACAAGCGTTACTTGAAAACGATCAATCTAAATGGGATGTTTTTGCTCAGCCTTCCTTTGATTGGAAATCAGACTGGACTATTGACACATACTACAAAGTTGGTGACTTAGTAAAATATGGCGCAGGTATTTATAGATGTGTTCAAGGACATACTTCTGCTTCAACTTTAGCATTAGGCTTAGAAGATGATGCAGCTAAGTGGGATTCTGTAAATATTGGATTTGATTATAAAAATGATTGGACTGTAGATACTCGTTATAAATTAAATGATGTTGTTAAGCGTGGCGGCGGGTTATGGTTATGTACTGTAGGGCACACTTCAGACTCGTCTGCGTTTACAACAGATTCTGCAAATTGGGTTCAGTTTGTTGAAGGTTTAGAATTTGAAGATACATGGAATGTAGCTACTGCATATCAAAGAGGGGATGTTGTTAACTATGGCGGCTATCAATATGTAGCTGTTGAAAATCACACAGGAACTCCTCCAACCGCGCCAGCACAAACTGATTGGGATGTGTTCTCTACAGGATTTAAATTTATTGGAGACTACGACAATGCCACTGCTTATAAAACGGGCGAAGTAGTCCGTGTTGGTGGCTACACATATTTGTGTACAGCTGATAGTACTGGCAATCGTCCACCTAACGCTACATATTGGGAGCGGTTAAACCAAGGACAAGAATGGAATGGTGATTGGGCAGATGCAACTTATTATGATGCAGGCGATATGGTTCGCTACGATAATTCAAGTTATATTTGTGTAGATGCACACACATCAGATGAGATAACTGTACAAAATAGACCAGACCAGGATTTGACTGGTACATATTGGAACCAATTAGTAGGTGGTGCAGAAACTACTGTTCTAACTACCGACGGTGACATTGTTTATTATTCAGGCGCAGGTCCTGCAAGATTGCCTATTGGTAATGATGGACAAGTTTTAAAAGTTAATGACTCTAATTTAGAATGGGCTGATTTTGGTATTATTAACAATGTATTTTATGTTGCAGATAACGGTGTAGATAGTATTGATTACGGATATACCTTAGATAAACCATTTAAGACAGTACGTTATGGTTTAGAACGAATTGATATTGGGCATAACAGTACAGGAAGCCAAAAACTATTAGAATTAAATAGAAGTTTTATTGCAGCTGAAGCAGTCGAATGGGTAACAGCTCAAATAAGCGGTGGCGCTGGCATATGGTCTGGATTTACTAATGATGGCGAATATTTGACTGCTATAGAATTCGGCAGAGTAATAGATGCATTAATATGGGATTTAGGTCACGGAGGAAACAAAAGAATTAGAGATTTAACACTATCTTATTTTGATAGCGGTGTACTTAATACAGAAATGTCAAACGAAGCTGATCAATTTGCAGAAGCTTTAGATTACATCGAAGAACTTGTTGACGTTGTAATTAGCAATGCTGCTCCTGCAACCAATTATCAAACACTAAATGGTGTAGGCTCGCCTATTACACAACAGTTTGATGCTACTTTAAGTGAACAGCCAAATGATCAAGCCACTCTTACACAATTACTTCTAATTCCTAATGCAGCATTAGTTGCTGGTGTACCAACTGACGTGCCATTAGAAGTAAAAGCAAATCAAACTTTATTTGTAAAAACTGGTGAATTTAAAGAAGTTTTACCGATGATTGTTCCAGAAAGATGTGCTGTTGTAGGAGATGAATTACGATCAACTAGAATTGCACCAATGGGGGCAATTACTCCTTCAAGCGATGTGTCGTATAGCTTAGATGCTATTTCAAGATTACAAGCTATTATGAGTGACATTGCAACGAATGGAGCAGTAACAAAAACAGGCGGCAATGCTGAAAATCAAGTTACAACAAGACCAGCAGGCGCTGCTATAGCAGGTGCGGCAGCATCGAACTTATTCCAACAAATTTATGATTATATAGATTACGGCATTAATGGCGCAACAGGAGATTCTACAGTTCCGGTAACAGTAGGTACAAACACTCCGCAAACGCACACAGACTATACTTTTGCTGTAGAATGTATCGAAGCTAACAGAGACTTTTTAGTTGCAGAAGTACATGCATATATTGCAGCTACGTATCCAGCTTACACATACGATATTAATAAATGCTCAAGAGATGTGAACAGATACATTGATGCAGTAAAATATGATTTGATTTACACAGGTAACTATAAATCATTGTTAGCAGGTAGATATTATGTAAATGCAGTGTTAGGTTCAACAGAAGAAGACATGTTCTATGTAAGAGATGCTTCAGGCATTAGAAACTGCACAGTTACAGGTTTAACTGGAACACTAGGTTCAGATAATGCATACGGTACTAAACGTCCAAGTGCAGGTGCATACGTCAGTTTAGATGCAGGCTGGGGACCAGACGACGATCGTGTTTGGATTAACACACGTTCACCATATATTCAAAATGTAACTTCTTTAGGAACAGCATGTATTGGTTTGAAGGTAGATGGTGCATTACACAATGGTGGTAACGATTCTATTGTTGCTAACGACTTTACACAAGTACTAAGTGATGGCATTGGATATTGGGTAACAAACTTAGGTAGATCTGAGCTTGTATCTGTGTTCACATATTATAACCATATAGGTTACTTAGCAGAAAACGGTGGTAAGATTCGTGCTACAAACGGAAACAACTCTTACGGAGCATTTGGTTCAGTAGCAGAAGGTGTCGACGATACTGAAAGTCCTGTGACAGCTACAGTTAACAACAGATATTATGAAGCACAAATTGGCAACGTGTACACTGATGCAAGTGAAATAATTGCACTAGAGTACGACAATGCTGGAACAAATTATACTACAGAAAATAATGTGTATTCATTTAGTGGTATAGGTTACGATCAAGTTCTTGTAGGCGATGAAATTAGAAATGATTCAATATTCGAAGTAAGAATGTTGACTGAAGGCGAAGATTACCGCTCATCAGCAAATACTGCTCAAACAGGAACTTTAAGTTCAATTACATTAGCAGGTTCAGAAACTGCTCCATCATCTGCATACGTAGGAATGATGGTGTTTATTAAAACTGGCAATGGCGCAGGTCAGTATGGCTATATTGATACATATAATTCAGGAACCAAGGTTGCAACTGTTCTAAAACCGAGCACAGGATTAGCAGGCTGGGATCATTTAATTCCTGGAGAAACTATCGTAGCACCAAATGCTGTTTCGACTTATAGCGTAGAACCTAGAGTAACCGTAGATGCTCCTGCACCGACTATCACAGGAGCTACAAACTTCAGCAGTGCAAGAGCTATAAGCGACATTGCATACAATGGAAGTGTGTTTGCTACTGTTACAGCAGGTGATGCAACAGTTGATACATCGACAGACGGAATATCATGGTCGTCAGCAGGTGCAATTAGCACAGCAAATCTTGGAACAATTAAAGGTGGAAAAGTAGGCGGAACTGCCCACTTTGCTGCTACTAGTTCAGGATCAGTTTTTGCATATTCAATAGATGACGGAGCATCTTGGGCAGGTTATGGACTTGGCGGAAATACAGCAGATGTATTAGAAATAGCTAAAGATGTACTTGTTCATATCGATAATACTACAAGAGTAACAGGCGTATATGACGGTACAACTTATACTGTAGCAGGATCAGTTCCAGGATCTGATACATTCTTAGATCTAGAATATAGTTCAGCAGCAGACACATGGCTAGCAATAGCAGCAAATGGCGTAACTGCTTACTCAACAAACAATGGCACATCATGGAGTACAGGAGCACTTCCAACACTAGGTGCAGGCACATACAGTGCAGTTGCATACGGTAATGGTCGTTTTGTTGTAACCGCAATTGGCACAGACGAAGCTGCAATCAGTTTTGACGGAATAAACTGGACAGCAACGACTATGAGTTCAAGTGCAGATTGGAGCACAGTTAAGTACGGTCAAGGAACATTCTTAAGTGTTGCAGATGATGCAGGCGGAACAACAAAAGCTGCAACATCACCAGACGGAATAGTATGGACTGCACAAACTATGCCATCACAGAATTTATGGGCAGCTATAGCTTATGGAGACACAACATGGGCATTTGGAACTACAGATGCAAATGCAGTAAGTGCGTCGAGCACTAACTTTACACAAGCATTACTAAGATGTCAAGTTGCAAGCGGAGCAATAGCAAAAATACGTGTTATTGAGCCTGGTTCAGGCTACCAAACGCCTCCTACTGTTACGTTAGTTGATCCGAGCAATACAGTTGATTCTACATACACTGTTAGAATAGGCGACGGAGCACTTGCACAACCTAGCTTCCAAAATAGAGGTGTTGATTGGGAAAGTGCAGATGGATTTGTACAAGGTGACGGCTACGGTGACATTTACCAAAATGGAAAATTCGTTAACCTAGAAGGAATAACTGATATTCCGCAAGAAGGTGCAAATGTTACATTCGCGGGAGATAGTAACTACTACAAACTAGTTAATGTTACAAATTTACTAGGTTCTGGTCCTTACACTGCTACTTTACAATTGTCACCAGAAGTAACAATTGCAGATGCACCAGAACACGGAGTTGCAGCAGAAGTAAGAATACGTTATTCACAAGTTAGATTAACAGGACACGATTTCTTAGATATCGGTACTGGTAATTTTACAGATACTAATTATCCAGGAACTCCTGGAAACGCACCAGATGATACTAAAGAAACTAAAGAAGGCGGCGGTGGGCGTGTATTCTATACGTCAACTGACCAAGATGGTAACTTTAGAGTTGGTGAATTGTTTAGTGTTGAACAATCTACAGGTAAATCAACTCTAAACGCTGATGCATTTAACTTGGCAGGTTTGCAAGAATTACAACTTGGTGTTATTACACTAGGTAGTTCAAACACTGCTATTAATGAATTCAGTACAGACGGAACTTTTGCTGCAAATAGTGACAGCATTGTTCCAACACAAAAAGCAATTAGAACTTACATACAGTCACAAATTGGTGGCGGCGGAAGTAATCTAAATGTTAACAGTATCCAAGCAGGTAATGTGAAAATACAACTAAATAGTATTAGTCACGTAAATGATGGAACGATAAATATATCAAGCAGAGCGAATTTTACCGGTGGTATTTCTGGTAGTCCGTTAGCACTAAACTACTTTTTACAGAGATAATGGAGATTAAAAAATGTCAGGAAAATTAGGAGCAATTAATTTATCAGCTAATGCAGATACAGTGCTTTATACCGCGCCGGCAAGTACGTTTGCAGTAGCAACAATTAATATAGTAAACAGGAGCGGCAGTACTGTAACTGCAAGAATTGCAATCGCAGATGCAGACACCCCAACAAACGCCGAATACATTGAATATGACGTAGGTGTTCCGCCTAAAGGCGTAGTTGAAAGAACAGGCGTTGTTGTAGGTGCTGATCAGCGTATTGTAGTAAGATCAAGTGCTGTTGATGTAAACGCAATAGCATACGGAATAACAACTTCAACAGCGTAAGGAATTTATTATGGGAAGATTTATATCAGGAAGCAGCAGCGTAGAAACTGGTTACACTAGAGCAGAAGTTTTTTCTACTCCTGGAACAACTACATGGTCAGTTCCGGCAGGAGTAAGTAAAGCTAAAGTTTTTGTAATCGGTGCTGGCAGTAACTATAGAACAACTGAATTTTGTTTTGAAAGTACTTCCTCATGCTGCTCTGGAGTAGCAACTCCAGGAACAGTTTACAGCTTAAACTTTGTAGGACATCTAGTAGGTGCTGGCGGAGGTTATGCTGAAAAAACATTTGACGGTGTAGCACCAGGTACATCAATGACAATCAATGTAGGATCGGTAGGCGGTTTAAGTGCTAGTAGTGCATCTATTAGCGGACAGACTGTAACTGCTAATAATGCAACTGACTCAGCAGTATCATGGAATTGTGTGTCTAACTCTACTGCTAGAGATAACTCTTTAGACAATCCAGTTAGCTTAGGTTTTGATTTACCAGTTTGCGGTTATAGAAACTGCATTAATGGTTACTTCAATGCTGGAGGAACAGCTTCGGGCGGTGACATTAATAGAACAGGCGGCAGCGGCGTATTTATTCCGTATTTTAGAGCTGACAGCACTGTAGACGGAACATTAACAGCAACAGGAACAGGCGGCTCCTCAGGAGGTCCAGGTGAAGGTTGCACATGTACGTATTGGACAGCAGGTGGATACGACTATACATTTGGCGGAAGAAGATATCACTGTACATGTACTATTGCTTACTTAAAACCACAACAGGGATTAAACGGCAATACTTGTGGTTGCTGCTTCTACTGGGGTGGCGAGACTAATTTTAACTGCTTATGTTTGGTAACATATCATAACGTGTTTGGCGGAAGATGTTACAGCAATATGCCATGGTCACAGTGTATTTGTCAAAGAATGTGTAACGGGGTTTATTTGTGTATCCAAGGCGGCGGAGGCGGCGGTGGCGCCTCTGGCGTAACTAATTTTGCTAGGTCACAAGGATCGGGTGCAGGCGGACAAATGTATCCAACAGGTGATGACACTTTCCAAGTAACAAACTGCCCAGTAGGTATTGGAGCAGAAGCAGGAAGTTCACACGCTGACGGATATCAAGGCGTAAGTGATGCTACATTGATGGCTCCTGAAGTTGCATCCGGTGGCAGCGGCGGCGGCTCATCTGACACAACTGTATGTTACGTAGGTTTCGGACAAGACCATTTTAGCTTTATTTACGGTAACAGTGCATGTGGATCATGTGCTGCTATGGAAAACTTGTACGGCAGCAGCGGAGGAGATTTATACTATACATTAGGATATTCTAAAGACTCTGAATCTTTAAAACCTGCAAGTAATAGTATTATTCCGCTATCTACATTAAAGTCTAGAGACGGCACAAACGTTGGCGATTTCAAATTTGGATATGGCGCAACATCAAAAGAAGCAGCCGGTCCCGGCGGTGGCGGCAATAGACTTTACCCAACTGGCGGCAGTGGAGCCGTTGTAGTAGTATACTAAGGAGTAAAATTACATGTATTTTAGAACAAAAAAGAATAATTTTAACATTGATATAGTGATTGCTACTGAAACAGATCCTTTGCTAGTAAACAATGATAACAACACATGGCTAGAATCAGAAGATCCTCTGTGTGTGCCTGGAAATTATTGGTATAACTCAAAGTTTTATGAATTAGGAAGCGATGATTACAACACAGATATAGCCCCTGTAATTGGAGGCGCTAGAGAAGATGCTGACGCAGCTAGACTAGCTGAAGAACAAGCAATCCGCGATAAAATTGCAGCTGAACAAGCAGCAATGGATACAACTCCAGATGATTCAGATGCTGAATCAAATCTAGAAAGTGCAGTTGATGACACATTAGAAATGCGTAAAAAACTTGCTAAAACTTTTCCTGCGCCAACCTATGTTCCAATTAGAGAGCTTCCAGAAGTTCCTGAAATTACTGCTGAAAGTCTTGCCCATTGGGAAGAAGTATTGGCAGATACAGGACGTCTGATTGATGCTGTGAAAAATGACACTAACCCTGACCCAGATGTAGTTGGATTTCCAGAGCCAATTACTTTTTTAGAAGGAACTGATCAAGAACATACATTAACTGAAATCGTATTACCTGATCAAGATAAAGCAGCATATCTAGCTCATATGGAAACTGTAAAAGCAGATCAAGAAGCTTGGGTAGCTCATATGAAAACAACACTAGGTGTTTAAAACTTAGCCACAATTAACTTCCTATCTAACAGCAAATATATAATTACTATTATAACTGTTAGATAGGAAGCATTTTTAATGAAAAAAGTTTTTAATATTAATGGCGGCGCAGGCCGAGTGCTCTGCTCAATACCTGCTTTATTAAAATACTATAAAAAACACGGACCAAATTTTTATATTTTGTCAGGAAGCGGCTTAGATTTTTTTGTAGGAATTCCTGAACTACAAGATTTAACATATACTCCTGAACACAAAGGTGTATTTAAAGACATTATTCAGCCAAATGTTCTAGTGCATCCAGAACCATATCAAGATCACGGTTACTATAATCAAAAAAGACATCTAACAGAAGCATTTGATTATATTATAAATGAAACAGAAGATCATAGTGATTTAGAAAATATTAAAATTGTTCTTAACAAACAAGAAGAAATTAATGCATTAGATGCAATAGAAAATTCTGCAAAAATGCAAAACAAATCAAAAACAATTGTTATCCAACCTTTTGGACGATCTGCAACATCGGCTCCTGTTGCAAACGAAATTATTGATCCTATGAGTAGATCATTTAGTGTAAAAGATTACAAAAAAATAATATCAAAATTACAAGAAAAATATAATGTAATCTACATGGGTGAAAATAATGATGTAGACGACACAACATTCAAAGTACAAACAAGTTTAAGACAATGGGCAGCAATTATAGAAGCATGTGACTATTTTGTAGGATGTGATAGTGTAGGACAGCATATGGCTAAAGCGTTTAATAAGCCAGGAACAGTTGTATTAGGAAGCACGTTTGCTGAGAATGTTTCTTACAAAGATCATTTTCAAATTCTTCAAAAAAATAACGAAATTGAATATTTTCCTATTCGACTTTGCGAACAAGGTGTTGATGCAGACATTGCAAATAGAAAGAATGATACCGCAATGGATTTTAGTGACGAAGAACTAAATGGATTTATCAAAAAAATTATTAAAGATATCGAGGATAAAACTTAATGAAAGATATATGGATTGCAGGAATTACACGGGGCCATAATGCAAGTGTATGTTTGCTAAAAAACGGTGAAATAGTTTTTGCTATAGAAGAAGAAAGAATGTCTCGACGTAAGTACGACGGCACTCCTACAACAGTTATGCAAAAAATATTAGACTATACAGATAAATTAGATTTTGTTGTGTTGTGTCATACTACAGAAGATATTTCTTATCAAAGAACAGATTTTACAGGTGAAGACATATACACTAGTTTTTTTAGAAAAAATGGTTTAATTACTAGTGAAGTTGACAGTTTGGATAATCATCCGCAAGTTATTAATTTAGGTAAAATACACCACAAACTACATGCAGCTTGTGCTTTTTATAGAAGCGGATTTGATTCTGCTGTAGCAGTAATTGTAGACGGCGCAGGCTCAGTTATGCCTGTCAAAAAAACAGACCACAATGGTGCAGAGGTTGCGCCAGTACCTGGTTATGAAACTGAATCAATATATTCGTGTGAATATCCAAATACTATCACTACTTTGTACAAACATGTTGCATGTAGAGAAGCATGTCTAACAACAAACGAACTTCAGCACGGTAATGCATTTATGGATCCTGAAGGAACAGAATTTGAATGTGTGATTTCAGACACTGCTGGTATTGTTAAAACATACGAAGCAGTTACATATTTTTGTGGTTGGCATTTTATTGAAGCAGGCAAGACAATGGGGTTATTTCCATACGGAAAACCAAATGATAGCTTTCCAAAGCTATTTGGGCAAACTAAAGAAAATTTGTCAAATAGAAACTTTGTAATTCCATCTTATCCTAACGGTGCTTATATAAATCACCAAGCATACGAGTTTACTGAAAATAAACCAGACATGGATTTTTCTGATTTAACAAAATTAGAAAATAGGCGTGATCTTGCATATGCTGTACAAACCGAAAGCCAAGAGCAAGTTTTGAAACTAATTAGAAAAGCAGTTGAAATGTCTGGAAATAAAAATGTTGTAGTAAGTGGCGGGTACGGGCTTAACTGTGTTGCAAACTATTACTATTTAGAACAATTAAAAGATGAAGGCATTAACATTTATGTCGAACCAGTATCAAACGATGCAGGAACATCAATCGGTGCTGCTATGTTAGTATATAAAGATATAGATCCTGAAACAAAAATAAATTATAAAAATGACGGATTATATCTAGGTTTCAAATATAACTATACAGATGAAGAAATTCAAAATACAGCAGAAAAATACAATGCAGTAGTTTCTAATGCTAACCACAAAGATGTTGTTGATTTAATCACATCAAAAAACATTGTTAGCTTGTTTCAAGGAAAATCAGAAGCAGGTCCTAGAGCATTAGGTAATAGAAGTATACTATATGATCCAACAGATCCGAATGGTAAAGATCATGTAAACGAAGTAAAACGTAGAGAGTATTTTAGACCTTTTGCAGGAACAATTTTGCAAGAAGATGTACATGACTGGTTTGATTTAAGGGGAATGGAAGATTCCCCTAGCATGATGTATGCTGTAAATTGCCAACCTGGTATTGAAGAAAAAATACCTGCAATCATACATGTTGACGGAACTTGTAGAATTCAAACAGTAACAAGAGAACAAAATACTCACTATTATGATATTATTAAAGAATTTAAGGAAGCAACAGGTTGCCCGATTATCTTTAATACAAGTTTTAACCTAGGTGGTGAACCGTTAGTTGAAACACTCGACGATGCTATTAGAACTTTAGCAAATAGTGGAATAGAATACTTGTATCTTCCAGAGTATGGAAAATTAATTACAGTTAATAATTAACATCGGTAAAGTGACGTTGAGGGTAACTTACTGCTCCCGTTCCCTCAACGTTACCAACAACAATTATTCTTTCATTGTCGCTTTCATGCTTTTGCACTTGGTGTGACAACCATCCTGGAAAAATAATTCCGTCTCCAGACTTTGGTTTGTAGTATACTCCGGGATCGTGAGGAAAATGTAATGGTGCAGCGTCTTCATCAACTTTAACATAATAAACCCAACTGTATAAAGCTGGAACATGGGCATGTAATTCACTGTAATCTCCACGAGTATATATAGATCCCCAGCAAGTAGTCATGAATGTTTTCAAATCTAAATCGCTTTTTTCTTTATGCCATTGTTGTATTAAAGATTCTACGTGATCACAGATATATTTGAAAGGCTTGTGTTCGGTCATGAGCCAGTCAGTCATTATAGTTGCCTTTACATTTGTCTCTTTATTTCTTGCATCGCCTACTTCTTTGATTACATGTTCTATATCTTTGTGTAATTCATCTACAGTGTATTCATTAGTATCTTCAAAACTAAATTCCCAAAAATGAACAGGCACCCTTAACCATTCTATGCTTTCTCTAAAATTTTTATCCATTTTTATTTCCTAAATATTAAAAGTAAAACTTTTGCGAGGATTATCATTTGTTTTTCTATAAACCTCGTGCTCTAACCAGTGATCCCAAATAAGTATCATTCCTTGCTTAGGCTCTATTGGTATAACAGGACTAGTAATATATTTACTCGGTTCAAACTTGTTGTAAGGACGAGGATCATGAAAAACTAATGGAGGAACATCGTCCCCAATTTCTAAATATATTATTCCACTGAATCTACAATCTTTGTGTGCATGTGGACGAAGATATCCGTTATTTTTCATATCACTAAAAAATCCAAAAGGATACTGCATATCTTCTTCAAAATATGGTTGGTTCCTTGCTGCAACAAATTCCTTTACTGCATTTTTTATAAAGTCAAATGTCTCAATAACAACAGGATCATCATTAATATTTTGAGAAATATCTTCTTTAGAATGAAGAGTGCTTTGCCATCCGGAAATATTTAACAGATGATTTTCACTTTTGTTTTGTAATACATTGTTGCATGTTTCAAGTAATTTTAAACGGAGTGTTTCATCTATATAATTGCTATATATTGTGGTAGGAAATAAACTATGTATCATTTATAATAAATTTTCTTTAATCTTTTTTAATAGTTGTGTTCTAATTTTGGAACCTTGAAAAATATCATATAATTTATTTAAATTTCTTTGTTTCCAAACAGTTTTTAATCTTACACAACTCATAGACATTGACACAAGCTCGTCAGTCATGAAAAACTTTTGTAGCTTAACTTTTTCATTTGTTTTGAAATTTACGTATAGTAAAGGATCACCTTGATTTACTTTAAAGTTAGTTACTCCTTCGTGCATTTGAAATGCATACTCAAGCGGCCTAAACCATTGAGAAATATCAAATCTTCCAGGGACATAAAATCCAGCGTCAGTTACTGGAGTTTTGTGCATATAGGGATGCATTGATTCTATTTCTAATTCTTCCTCGCAAAAGAATATCCATGCGCCTGCTGCTCTTACTGTATATGCATTAAGCAGAGAAGGTTGTTTAAATATAAAATTCCTTTCATTAAAAGGAATATTTTCAGGTAATTTATTAACTAAGTGATTGGGGTGTATTTCTGCGTCTATGTTAACAGGACTAGAAAGCATAAAAAGATTCTTGCTGCTGTTTACAAAAGCAGGACAATTTAAAAAATTATCTTGATTATTTTCTTTGTTTTGTCTTTTTTGTAAATCTTCAAGGACATTTTTTGGCTCTGAAAATCCTAAGTACATAGGTTCTAATAAATCTGTTCTATCCCACGGTGCCCAATAAACTGTTTTCATTTTTTAAATCCTGGCTGTCTAAAATATTTGCCAACTTTAATTTTTGGAAAATGTTCGCCAAGTTCTGCCCACTCTTCGAAGTTTGTTTTTCTTACATTGAAATCAATGTTTCTTTCTGTCATTGGAAATAGCGAAACCAATGGCATTCCGTGTTTTAAAGTAAGTACATAAGGTTCGTCTTGTAGAGGACAATTTAGATGTATATTGGTAGAATGCTGCCATTTGAAATTTGTATATCCAGGAGATAACCAAATTCCTTTTTCTCTAAAATAAGATGTACTGTAATGTGACTCTGTAAATACAAACCCTACATCTTGGTTACATTTAAATTTCCACGGACTTGTTAACTTTAATGCAATTCTTTTACCAGGGTACATACCACTCCATTGATCTTGAGGATGCTCAGCAACATCAAAACTGCAAGGTCCTCCGTGATTTATTGAAGTATGTGACCAACTACCGTCTGGATTAATTCTTAAGTCTACTTCCTCCCACATATTAATATGAATAGGTTTAGATAAAAATTCTCTAATTCCAGGACAAACAGCAACAGTGCCGCCTTTATCGAATAATCCAATAGTAGGATTCCAATGAGACACACTAGTTTTGATTGCTTTCAGCCAACCTGGTTTTTCTAATTTATCTCCGTATGTAGGCGCAGCAGTTTTGTATATACTATTATCTGGTGTGAGTGCATCAAGTTTTATTTTCTTTGCAAACATGACATCTCCTATTATCTTTTACTTATAGTGATTAAGATAAATAATACTAGAAACTGATATTTAGGATATAGCATGGAATTTAAAGATTTTTTTGTAAGGGGAGCTCATAACTCACTCCTTTTAAGAAATAACACACAATTTGCTTACAGGAATCACTGGAAGTCTTTACACAATAATATTGTGTTAGATAAATGGCATATTGGTGAAATAATGAGTGCTAACTATACTATTATTGCTGATAATGGAAGAAACGATAAAGAAACCATACAAGCATTAGTTATTGCAGGACCAGATGATGCAGCAGTAACAATTACAGGTAGAGTAAACCTAGGACAAGACATTTTACTTCTAAGCACAAATGTTAATAAATCATCATTTGAATTAATAGTAAGTCCTGCGGCAGTTGGAAAAGAAGGTGCAAGGGTTATGTATACGGCAACGTATTTCCAAACCCTAGCAGATTAACATTGCATAAATATATTAAACGGAGATTTCAATGCCTGTAGTACAACAACCTTTTAGTTCACAATTTGGATTTTCTAGTCCAAATTTCAGTGTAGACGAACAAGGTAATATAACTGCTACAAGTATCAGCGCAGCTGGTGCCGGAGGCGGCGGACCTGGAG
>Ga0213859_10000239_pt1 | contig 25366 bp, 33 predicted proteins | sample PICome_2_FD_160133 | JGI IMG/M metagenome (GOLD analysis project Ga0213859, IMG submission 160133) | Coastal seawater microbial communities near Pivers Island, North Carolina, United States - PICO304 | ecosystem: Environmental > Aquatic > Marine > Coastal | place: USA: North Carolina...
TTTTACACCTTCTAAACCTGGGCTTCCTTGGCTACCAGGAGCTAAAACAAAATTTTCATCAACGTCCGTCTTTTGGGATATATAAATTCTCGCTGCATCAAGAGCAAGGTCTGGTTCTACAAATTGACTCATTGCGTCCTTTTGTGTATTTCCAAGGTTATAGCCCTGCATCCCTACAACAATATCAATCATATCAGATTGAGTATCTCCGCGTCCACCATAACCAGAACTTATTGCACGTGGACGATCTCTACCAAAAATAATGGCAGAGTTTTGATATTTTTCTTTATTGTCGATTACCTTTTCACAATCACCCGGTATTCTCTCCACAACACCTTGTTTTGCAATGCCACAATTAACACCACTAATGATAGCCTTTTGCTCTTTAGATAAAGCATCTTCAGCTACTCTGTTCTGTTCATTTAATCCTTTATTATCGTTAGCTTTTTTAAAACTCATATAAGCCCCTTATTGATACACAGGTCGTCGTTTTTTAGCTTCTTCTGGACCGAAATAAACCCAGTGCCAAGGTTCAGATGCGACTGTTCTAACAAAACCATATTCAGCAGCATTATTGGCTAACCATTCATAAACTTTAGTTACTCCAGGTTTACTTAAGCGCGAAACATTTTGAATTTTTTTTGGCTGTTTGACTCCACCTGTTTGAATGTCTACAGCAATACCAGACTGGTGATAACTGTTTCCCGGTTTTGCGGCAGGATTAAATCCTTTTTTTCTTTGACGCCAGCCCTTCCAAAGTTTTTCTTGTTTTTTGTAAGTACGAAAAGCACTGTTGGCTTTTAAATCCACACCTTGGGTTTTTGCAGCTGTTCTCATTCTCTCATAAGCTTCTGCTGCGTCTGTTCTCATTATTTTTTCTTTATCGTTTTTTATATTGGGCGTTGTAATTTTTGAAGTTTCAATTTTGCCCAAAAGTTTTCCTCTTGGATCGTATGCACACGAATCGCCCTTTGGATCTTGTTCACATTCTGACTTCTCTGGGATATTTGATGGAACTGCTTTGTCTCTTTTAGTTCTGCCTGCTTCTTCTGTTTTCTTTTTTGCAGATGTTTTTGCGGGTGGAGTGCCACCTTCCGCAGCAATATTTCTAAATTGACCGACTTTATTTAAGTACCCTTTAGAATGAGGGTGAATAACAGTTACCCAATCACCTGGTTTTGGTATTACTTGAAGTGATGTAGAGTCTGGTTCATATAAATAAAGCTGATCTATCAAGGCTCGCGCTTCTGCGTCTGGATTTATAATATTTTCTGGAACTGCAAAAGCCTCATCAATACCTGGCACATAAACTCTAAAATATGTTGTTGTATCTTTTGGATTGTTGGAAACTTGATTAATTTTGTCCGTTTTGCTATCAGGTTGTGGTGGTACATCTCTATCAACAGACATACACATTCCCACAACTTCTTCATTTATAATATTGTTTTGCGGCTTATAACTGTCTAAAGCCATGCGGTAAAGCCTGTCAAGAAACTGATCTTGAGTTTCAAGCTTTTCTTCAGGGAATTGAGAAGTAGTAGAAGACTGTATTTTGTAGTCTCCCTCACGTTTAATCCTTGCAACCCTTTCCGCTTTTTCTTTATCCGTAGCCATGACTATTCTTTATTTAGTTGGTCAAAAATTTCTGCGCGTTCCTGCTCTGACAAAGAAGTGTCCCCAACCTCGTTTTTCTGCTTTAAAGAGGCAATCTTCACCAATTGCTCATTTGAGCGTTGTAATGTTTCCATGTATTTTGCAGCGGTTATTCCAACCTCTTTATGACGTTCGTCAGCACCAGACAAATACTTGATCAGATCCTGGAGGAGTTCTTTCGTTTGTTCTCGATCTTCTCTAATGTTATTTATTGCTTCAGCTGTTAATTCTGTAAAGTCTTGCTTTTTCATTCGTTCCACTTCTTTTTATAAGAAGAATACTCGCCCCTAAACCTTTTCAGGTTGTTTAAAATCTGTTTTGTATTCAGGTTTGTCATTTCCCTTATATAAAGATAAATAGCTTTTTTGTTAAAAATTTCGATGTCTTCCGCATCTCTAAACAGTATCTTTATTGCCTCAAGAATCTTTTTTTCGTTTTCTTTTAATGTAAACTTGTTCTCCCAGTTATGAACTTCGGATAGAAAACCAGACATAAATTCGTCTTTGTTTCTCTCTTCTTCGTAATCATTAAAGGTAGCAAGGTATTCTATCTCTACTTTCTTTGATATTTCGTCATATTTTGCCTCCCTTTTCATTTGGATGGCATTCTTCTTGACGCGAGCAATAAACCAGTTTTTTGTAACAACACTGAAATAAGAGAAGGCTTTAGAGCCTTTGCTCTCATCAAAGTTGGAAAGGATTGTTATAAGGTGAATCTCGCACTCTTCTTTTAGAGCATCAATATTTGGTAAGCTACCAAACTTGTAAGTAAAAACTATTTTGTTGATCATCTCAACAAATACAGGTCTAATCGTGTTTTGATAGAGATCATTTTTTCTCTTGTTATTGTTGCACGAGATGTATTCAAGGATTGCATCTTCATGCACTTGAGTAAAATATTGATTACTCTTCTTTTTCCGCTTCTTCTTCTTTGTCATATTCTTCATCAACCTTATTAAGGACTTCTATCAAATCTGGTTGAGTAAAAGAATATATATTTTCATATCTACCGAGAAATCTATAAAGATCCTTTGTATGGTCCAATAGGGATTGTAGGGTGTCGTCACCATAAAAAGTTGGCAACTCATATACAGTATTGAGATGGTTTGCGTATGTTTGCAATCTGGTGAAGAGTTCTGCTGACTCTTCAGAGGAAACAATTATTGGGATTATTTGGGTACGAACATAATAATATAATACCGCAGCAATTCCAACAAACAATAAAGCAATCAAGCTTAAAATAATATGTAATAAATCAATGTTCATGTTTTCTATTTTTTAAATTCTGTTTTGCCTCTTCGATGTCTCTTTTTGAGTCCTCTATTGTTTCTTTGACCAATGTTCCAACCGCGTTTTCTTTTTCAATTTTTTTAGAGTAGTTGAATGAAGCTGGAATTTTATTTAAGCATTTGTCACTTCCACAACTATCGCAAACATCATGTATCTCATTTAACCTATGAGATATTATATATGACATTTTACATTTGTTGCAGTAATAAGTGTATTTAGGCATCTTCGTTTGTGTTTTTTGCAGTAGTTCGCTTTTTTGTTGTCTTCTTTTTTGTAGTTCGCTTTTTTCTCTTCTTTGGGGTCACAACTTCTTTATTGTTTTCCTCTTGTAAGGAAATGGTAGGAGGATTATTTACAATCAATCCATCAACAGAATTTAAAATTTCAAAATCTTTTAAAATATGTGTAATGTCTGTTTGTTCAAGAATTCCTTTTTGTAGAGCCAACATAATAGCTCCCACTGCCTGATTTGATAATTTATATTTAGAACTAATTTCCATATCTTATTCTCCCTTATTTAAAGCTGACAGGGTTTCTTCCCAGCTTGTAAAGCTGATAGCTTTATCATCAATATAAAACTTTGCTCTTGGCTTTTCAGCAGTTACTTTATTAACATACTGTTTCAAGTTATGTTTTTCTAGCCATTCCCAAACCAATTGCGTACCTGATTTTCCATTAACCAAACCACGATCTGGTTTTGCTTTGCAGGTATATACCACGATATTAAATTTAGAAGAAAGCTCTTTTAAAGCGTCATGGACACCTTCTACAGGATCATCATAAATTGTCCCGTCATGATATCCCTTTGAGCACTTATGAATAACGCCATCAAAATCTACGCCAATGTTAATTTCTTCGTCAGGATAAGAATGTTCTCTAATTCCTTTATTCCAATTTAGTTTTTCAAGATCTCCTGGTGTGTTCTTTCCAATGGGCGGACATTCTTTTCCAGAGCCATGTGTTAGTTGATATTGCAAAAGCAAACTTAAACATTCTGCTGTATGGTAATATTCTACACCAAGAACAACTTGTGACAAATTTTTAATTTCTTCGACAATCGGAACCGCAGTCACTAAAGATACTTGCATACCATTATCAGACGCCCACTGGAGAGCCTTATTGACATCTTTTGATCTTCCAGATGAAGAAATACCATAAACTAATGATTTTGACATTTGTTCTTTTGTTCTTGTGGATGTTCTTTGTTTTAGCCAAGCCACCATCCATTGATCAAAATCAGTATCATTGATAAGAGATGTTGCAACAACACAACTACCAGGACACATGGCGTTTTTAGTTCCATTTGAAAGGCGCGTCATATCTACAGCAGTATGATCAGCAACACCCATATTACCACCATGACCAAGCACATAAATATCATCACACATATTGTATTTTTCTTGAAGCTGTCTCCACTCTTCAGATTCAACAATTTCAAAAAATTTATTAGATAAGTTTTCTATATCAAGCATTTAATATTTCTCCAGTTTTTTAAGACTATCAATTAGCATTGTTGTATCCATACCAAGGGCTAATAAGCCAAAATTTTTATATTTATTTATTTGTCCATCAATTTCACTTGGTATATGGATACCTAATTTTTCTTCACCTATAATATCATGTATATTCTTGATTTTCAACATAAATTTTTCATCATCAAACTGATGTGGTATTTTCATGCTCATTGATAAATCGTAAGGTCCAATAAGATAATAATCAAAATTAAATTTTGCTATATCTTTTAAATTAGAAACCCCCTTCTCACTTTCTATTTGAGCGACCAGTAGAGGCTTTTTTCCTATTAAATTAGGGTTTTTTCCCCAAGAATTTGCCCTTACCAAGCCTAACCCTCGTGTTCCACCTTGAGTAGGAAAATTACAATAATTATGAATATTTTCGCTTTGCTCTACAGACTCAACTGTTGAAAAAATTAAACCATCAACACCTGCGTCTAAACAATATCTAATCATTGTTTTATTAACTTCGGTAAGTCTCACAAAGCACTTCTTATTTTTTAATGTAATTGTTTGAATACACATGTAAAGGGACTCGTTATTAAAGCACCCGTGCTCTGTATCTAGAACTATTCCGTCAAATTCTGAAGTGCAAAAGATTTCAGATATAGTATAGTGAGGTATTTGCTGCCACGCTAATTTCATTTTTTATATTCCTGTATATAATCACAACACACCCCAGCACAATTTTCTGTTATTTTATTTTTCGGCATTACCGCAATAGAAATTTCTGTTAATTTACTTCCTGGATATGCCCATATCCAACCATTACTCGTGAGTGTGTGCTCATCTTCTTGGTGCCAAAAGCAATGTATATTGTTTTTTAACATATGTTTTAGTGCATCAATATTTTTAGCATGACACCATAATTTAGAGTTTTTTAAAAAATTTATGTTAATAGGGTATTGAGGTTCATCATGACCTAAAAACCAATTTCCATTACTATACCACACATCTATTTCAACGTCAAAACCTTTTTGAATAGCAGACTCAATATAAGAAGGTGAGTTTTCTTTATCGGGAATTCTACCATTAAGGTTTCCACGATGAGATATTAAGATCATTTTTTCACCACATATGCTGTTGGACAAATATAATTTAATGATTTTATTTCTACATCTTTGTCTTGAAAAAAACGATCAGCCCCAGAAGCTTCAGACCACTTATGAAAACCGTATTCGTCAAAAACTATAATTCCACCTTTAGAAACTCGATCCCATAAAGCGTTTAATGTCTCATAAGTAGGTACATCTAAATCCAAATCAATATACAATAAAGAAATTCTAAAACCAGGACGACTTGCAGCATATTCATACGCACTTTGAGTTATGTCGCCTGGCACTAATTCAAATTCATGATCCTCAAATCCGTTGTTTTTTATAAAATCATTAAATGCCTCTACGTGACTGCTGCCATGTTTATAATTTCTTTGCTCAAACAAGGTTTTCATAGCCTCTTTATCGATGCCAGCCAAACTCTCAATAAGCTTGTCGGAATTAAAAAAATCAAAACCAACAACCTTTTTACCTGAATTTGGACACAAATACCTTTTCAACTTTAGAAAAGTAAACAAGCCGGTGCCCTTAAAAACGCCACACTCTACGATGTCTCCTGGAATGTCTTTAATTTGATTGACCAACAAAGATCGTGCTAAAAGTTTGCCAAAAACTTTTGTATCGGGGCTTAAAATAAAGCCATTAAAGCTATCATAGAGGGCTTGAGAGATATCAACTATTTCAAGTTCTTTAAGTTTCATACTATTTCCCGTAAAATTTATAATAGTTTTCTAAATCTTCAGGGGTTCCCAACCCCCACATTCCATCAATGTGGAAAGTTTTGATTTTTTTGCCTGCACCTATGGCTTCATTGAACACTGGACAGACATAAAACTCGTTATTAAACCTAACATTCTTTTCTATCATTTGTTCTGCATATTTTACATAATCAGAACCGTGTTTCCAATAATAGATTCCAGTTGTTGCAATATCACTAATTGGTTTTTTTTCTGCAACTTCAGACACAAAACCATCTTCATCTAATTTAGCAAAACTCCACTTTGGGTGGGTGGCAGTAAAAGATAAAATTCCTCCATCAACACCGTCTGCTTCCATAGAATACATAAATTCATTACTATCCCAATCTAAAAATTGATCAGAATTTGCAAATACTAAAGGTTCATCATTATCAATAAATTCTTTTGCCAAGAGTGTTGTACATGCTGCACCTTCAGTCATTCCATCTACTTGAACAATTTTACAACCTGGAGAGATCAGATTTAAAAGATGCTTCAGATTGTATTTTTCATAATGAGATTTCTGAACCACAAAAATATGACGAGCGTCGATGTTTAAATTTTCTACTACTAATTGAATCATTGGTTTTCCATTCACCTCAATTAGGGGCTTTGGAAATGTATATCCCGCTTTGGCAAAACGAGATCCAGCGCCTGCCATAGGAATTAAAACATTCATTTTTCCTCCTTGCCATTTAGGTCTTAAAGAGTCTTTTCCATTTGCTTTAGAAATGGTGTTAGCTATTTTATCATAAGTTACATCACTGCTGTTTTTTACTGCACAAAGATGAGCGCCTGAATTGATAGCGCCTTTTCTGCCAATATGAGAATCTTCTACAATAACTGTTTCATGAGGTCCCACACCAGCTTTTAACATACATCGCAAGTATATTTCAGTATCGGGTTTAGGTTTTGTGACATCTTGATTAGAAAAAAGAAAATCAATATGTTCAAAAAACCCTCTTCTGATTAACTGTAATTTGGCTGTATCTCTAATAGAATTTGTTGCACAAGCTACTTTATATCCTTCAGATTTAAACTTTTTTAAGACTTTAGAGATTCTTTCGTCCTTTTCAAACTCGTTAATGATTTTAAGAGTTTTCTCTTGTTTAAGCTTCCATACAGAGTTGTGCAATTTTTCTGGTAGACCTTTAGAATTTGTTAACATGGACAATTTTTTAGAAGTAGATAGACCATCATATGTGGAAAGATGCTCCTGTCTTTCAATAACATATTGAGGATCAATGTCAGCTAAAGCTTCATTAAGTGCATTATAGTGTAATTCTCTAGCATCCACTAGAACACCATCCAAATCAAATATAATAAGTTTAATCAATCTCTAAATCTCCTATTTGGCATAAATGGATGAACATCAATATCAAGCTCTTTATTGGCATCTAGCCATAAATCACCTTTGCGCCATCCTACATAATTTTTATCTTTTAATTCTATATCTTTTTCAAAATAATAATATTGAACAAAGTTAGGTTCTTTTGGTAACGATGGAGGATTTTCAATAAAATCTTTGGACCATTTGGTTAGCCAACCATAGTATTTTGGCTGCTCTTTCCATGTATCTTTCCATTTCCAGTAGAATATTTGAGAAGTGTGATACCAACCTTCTTTTGAGACATCGCTACTTTTTATTTTTCTCCACTCTTGCTCTCCTCCTTGATAATCAGAAGTATCAAGTGGCAACGCATCTTGTTCATTCAACAGTCTACCATGAATTTTATCGTTTATTAAAGAATGTTCTTTGTTACAAATAAGAGCACGAATATAATAATCAGCCTCTTTATTAGCAGGAGTCAGAAACCTTTCATCCCACATACCAATTTTTTTAACAGCTTCAGGTCGATAACTGATTATGTTGTCTCCTAGTTGACCAGTGACAAAATTATAATTTTTATGCATTTTTAATAAATTAGTAGCCCAATTGGGGTGCAAAACAATATCATTTTGCATGGTAACTACAATTTTAGAATCTGGATTGTTCAGATCCTTGAATCCGTGCAGTAATGCCTCATTCCAGTTACGAGCTAGATTTCCTGTATCCCAATCGGGTCTAGTGTTATTGTGGATAACATTAACTTTGTCTTTAAATTCCTCTTCAAGAAAAAATTCAGAATGATTGTTAATTATGTTTACCTCGGTGTTTGGTATAGATATAAAATCTGTTTTATTAAAAAGAATATCTAAAGTTTTATTTAAAATGCCAGTTCTTCTATAAGTTACTATAAATATTTTTAAATTTTTCACTTTTCTTCTGCCCTCTTTTTATAAAAAAATTCAGCAATATCGAATTCATAAGGGGTATCTACATCAATTGCTTCTATATCGTCTAGCATATATCCATAAAAATTATTACCTAAAATATTCCTATTATCTTTCATAATTTCACGTGGCAAAATATTTGCAGCAAAATTTAAAGCATATATATCAGGCAAATCTTGAGAACGAGGGTGATTTTTGGGATCATAATTTATAGCTTTATTGTCAAGCCACATATACTCTTTTATTGCATTGGTCGTAACAACTGAATCATATTGTGTGTTTTGTTTATAGAACTCTATGCAATCTTGAATGGAGGAATCTTTTATCAAAGGACTCGTGACCGGAGTCCATAAAATGTCTTTACACGATAAAGAAGAAGCTAAATGTTCATAAACATCCCCCATTGGAACTGTGTCTGAAGCATAATGCGGGTCACGTGGCATTGGAGTAGCACCTAACTTTTCAGCAAGTGCGAGCATACCATCGTCTTCTGATGTTACCACTACGCCGTTAATATCTTTTAATCTTAACGCCTGCCTTACTTTTATTTCTAACATAGAGGAATTAGCAAAAGGGCGAATATTTTTTTTAGGTACTCTTTTTGATCCTCCACGAACAGCAATTAACACCTTAATATCAACATTTCTCATTAAAGCTGTCCTCCGTTGATATCTAAAGTTGCACCAGTAATGTAAGAGGCTGCTGAAGAGCATAAAAATAAAATGGGTAACGCTTGCTCGGTGCAGGATGCTATTCTCCTAATGGGTATTTTTTCCTCTAGGGACTTTATTTCATCTTCTGTCATTGACTTTTCAAGCATTTCTGTTTTAGTTTGACTTGGGCATACACAATTTATTAAAATATTGTCCTTTGATGTTTCATTTGCCATTTGCTTTGTTAGTCCTATTATACCATATTTACTAGAAGTATAATGAACGCCACTTACAATGCTCTTGTTTCTTCCTGCAATTGATGAAACATTGACAATTCTTCCATACTTACGGGCTTTCATAGTTTCAATGGCTTTCTTTGAGATTAGAAAAAAAGATTTCAAATTAATGTCCATAACTCTATCCCACTCTAATGAATCGATATTGTCAATAGTTTCACATAAATTTGTACCAGCAACATTTATTAAAAAATCTATGTTGTTGATATTAGCAAAAGCGTTATTGATATCTTCCTCATTTGAAATGTCACATTTTAAAAATCTTATTCCTTTAATGTCTGGATTGGTTCTTGATAAACAAATGACTTCTGCTCCAGCAAAAAGAAAACTTTTAGCAACTTGCAAACCAATTCCACGGCTTGCTCCTACTACTACAACTTTTCTGTTTTTAAAATTAAAAGATATATCATTCAGGTTCATATACATGGTCCACATCTGGTCGTGTAATGGCGTATCTGACACCTGGTTTTGTTCCTATGCATTTTATTTGATGCCAAACTCCTTTAGGCACAACAATAATATCATTCGTTGTAACCTTACGAGTTCCCATTCCTTCTATCCACCATTCCCATTCACCATCCAATATAACCCAATTTTCGTCTGCATCATAATGAAAGTGTTTCCTATTACCTTCTCCGGGTTGTTGCTGAATAGCAACGCCACCAAACAAATCGTTATAAGCGATCCTAACTGCCCATGATCCCATGCCTAGATCCTCTCTAATCTGACTTAAATTAATTGTGGCGCAATTTTCATATCTATGAAGTTCTGATAATTCAACTCCATCGTTTTTTAATACTCTTTCAAGATCATTATCACTATTTTTGTTATCACTCATTATCTTGTCTCGTTTTTAAATTTAGGAAGTTTAATAAATTTATTTATTCTTTTTTCCATATCCTTGTTCATTATTTTATCATATATTGGCTGGTCTAATTTAAATCTTTTATCTTTCAATAAGACATTTTTACAATGCATTATTTGAGATAGCTGATCATGTAAGACCTTATCTGGTCCCATATATCTCCCTTCATTCCCATAAGTGTCTATGTAAGACTGGTTATATTTTTCTTCATTTATTTGAGGGATTCCGGTGTTGTAAAAATCTAGACCAAACACAACCAACTCTTCAATAGGGTATGACATTAGTACATTTAAAGCTCCATACCCAGAATTAAAATTTGCTGAATAAGTGGTATAAGAGCCTTTTGCAAACTTTTCAATATGTTGTTTGGCATAAATTTCCCAATAAAGTGCCCACCTATTCCAAGTTCCATCTTCATTTTTTAAGTGAATTAATGGAATATTCATATCTTTAAAGATTGGTTCATACACTTCATCCACAAACGCCCATTGACCATTATCTTTTAATTCACTGGCAGTATCATTGCAAATAATAAATTTAGGTTTTTTATCTTCACTAACATTTTTTAAGTGATTTACCAATGGAGGACCGTAATTTGAGTTTAAGCAACTTTGAATTATATCAGAGCGACTTCCGTAATCATCCACGTTTAATATATCATGCTGAATCCTAACAACAATATCGTATGAGTCAATCTCTCTTCCTTTGTTTTGTCCATTCAAATAAGGGGAGGGACCTACAAAAGCCACCTTTTTGCCGCTCAAATACTCTTTAAGTCTTTGATCAGAATTACAAGATTTGTAAAAAAGAGAGTTATTGTTTATTTTTTGATAACGCGCAACGCATTCTGATGTTGTTAACTTTTTACTTGTTTTTATACTTTTATTAACTTCTTTTGCTATATCGATCCAAGGGTTGGTATTTGTTATTAGATCTTTAAATGAAACCTTTGATAAAACTTTATCGATTTTATTAAAATCTTCACTAGAAACATCAGATAGTTGCTGACCTATATCAACATCAATACTATCAAAATGTTCATGTTGTAAATCAAAGAACTTTTCTATTTTTGATTTATCAAAGAAGTTTGTAATTTCTTTATTTTTATTGACAGGTATTTTTCCATTTTTTGCTATATTTTGAAAAACTTCCTTAATCAACATAGAATTATATTTCTTTTTTTCATTGGGTGAATGTTTATCAATAATATCAATTCGTTTAAACGCAGGTCTTATCCATTTCCACATCTCGTTCATTCGATAATCATTCCAAGCTCCATCTTGATTATGGGGGGCTTCAAAATCGGTATTCCCATTGTCATAAACCATTTTGTGGCTACATACAACATATCTCAAAAATGGTATTTCTAAAATATTAAAAAGATGACAGGCTTCAACACCTCCTCCAAATTTTGTAATCATGGGAAAAAACCAATTTAATAAACTGTGATGAACAACCTTCATGCCACAATGACTAAAAGGGATAATAGAGCTTTCTCTACTGTCACGATATTCAATATTTTTAGCATACGGAGTAATCATCCCGTTCCCAGGATAATATGTTAATACTGCTGGATTGTACTCATTTAGATCTTCTAGTATTTGATCTCTAGGATTTAAATTTCCTAGGGGTCTAAAATTATAATCATAATCTACAAATGCATAGTATTCATAGTTTTTTGGAACTTTAGCAGCTAAAATGTTCCTGGTGTCTGTCCAGGTTGTCTGTGGGCAAAAATCTAAAGCTTCTTCGTGTTGTTCATCATGCGTAACAAAATAAAAATCACAATCAGGATTTTTAGAAAAATATTTTACGTGTTCTTGATTTGGGGTTGAGGGAGTTACTTGCAATACACAGAACTTTTTCATAGTTCTTTTTCCCATCTTTCAATCATTTCTTCAAGCATAGATTCAAATGTATATTCAGGTGTCCATCCCAATATTTCACGAGCTTTAGAAGAGTCTCCCTTTAGGTATTTTAACTCTTCAGGTCTCATATATTTTGGATTTTGAACAATGTAATCTTCGTAATTCATTCCCAACTTGCTAAAAACTACCTCACATAAATCTCTAACAGAGTGTGTTTCTCCAGTTGCAACTATAAATTCATCTGCTACATCGTGATTAAGAATCATATGCATTGCACGAACATAATCTTTAGAGTGACCCCAGTCTCTATAAGAGTCCATATTTCCAAGTTCTAATTTTTCTTGAAGACCCTTTTTGATTGCTACAGCTCCTTTTACAACTTTATTTGTTACAAAATTTGAACCTCTTCGTGGAGACTCATGATTAAACAAAATCCCATTACAGGCATGAAGCTTATATGCATGACGATAATGTCGAACCAAGTTGTATCCCATTACCTTTGCACATCCGTAAGGACTAACTGGATTCATTGGGGTTGTTAATCTTTGAACGCCATCATCGTCTACAGAGTTTCCAAACATTTCAGATGAACTAGCTTGATAGAATTTAGACGAAGGGCAAATAGTTCGATAAACTTCTAACATATGAAGAACACCAAGAGCGTTTGTCTGGATTGTAAAGGAGGGCATGTCAAAGCTGATGCGAACATGGCTCATTGCACCAAGATTATAGATTTCATCTGGTTGAACTTCGGAAACTATTTTTACAAGTGAAGGATAGTCTAGTAAGTCTCCATAATGTGTTTTTACGTTATCTAAATTATTAAGCTTATCAAGCCTGTAATTTTGGTTTTCTGCCACAGAATGTCGTCGTACAATACCATGTACCTCATACCCTTTTGAGGTCAAAAGTTCAGTTAGATAGCTGCCATCCTGACCGGCAATACCAGTAATAAGTGCTTTTTTCATTAAAAATTCCCCTTAAATATTTTCATATTGGTTAAATCTGGCCAGTCATTTATCATCCACTTTCTTGGCTCTGATGTAATTGCTTTTGGTAGTTTATCTAAACCCAATTGAGCAGTTTCTGGTGTCATGTAATAATGATAGCCGAATGTTTCTATATCTTGTTCTCTCCAAGGTACATTTGGTATTCTACCATCATATGACATCTTTTTTAAACTTAAAAATGCGTCTTCACTATCGGTTAAAATAATGCCACCCCTGCCCAAGCTTAAATGTTTTCTGAATTGGAAACTAACGCTCATCAAGGTTCCCTTAATATAAGAATTTTTTTGCCATAAGACAGCTGCATCTATTACTTTATCCGTCAAATAATAGTAATCTTGCCAACTTTCATCTTTCCATTCCATTTCTAAATTCATTTTTTTTGACAAAAAAGGAACAGATATGTAAGTTCTTTTAGGGACAAATATTTTTTTAGCTTTTGTATAGGCTAAACTTAATTCTATGCCATGCGTACAACAATCAACAGCAACTGCGTAGGGTGAGCCAAAGAAAGATGCTATTTCATTTTCAAACTTTTCAACAACATCAAAGCTCATTTTTTACATTCCACATTAAGACTAATAAGTATTCCGTTATCTTTATCCATATGAGGAATATAAGCTTGTGAATGATCGTCAAAATTTGAATGTTCGACTTCGCGCCAATCATAAAAGTTAACATCTTTAAACCCCAAAGATTCTAACAGTGATTTTAAGTTTGAAAAATCATATACCGTTTTATGATATATTGTTTTGTCTCCCATCGGCATTTTTCCATAAAGTGGTCCTAGAAAATTTTCTAATGGCATAGAAGTGTTATTATAAAGTTTTGCAATTGCTTGAAAATTAGGAACTGCCAACCTTAATGTTCCTTCTTTTTTTAATACCCTTCTCCATTCAGAAAGCAATAATTTTACTTCATCTCTATCAAAATACTCAATAACGTGAGACGCATATATTAAATCAACAGTGCCATCTTCAAAGGGCAACTCTGTAATAGAACTATGATCAAGATGCTCATAATCCCCTGCATCAATATGCACCCAATCTGGTCCGAAGTTTCTCCACCCACAACCCATGTTAATCTTCATCTTCAATAAACTCCTTGTCTAGAACTTGACCATAGTAAGGTCCTGTTTTATATTCATAAACTTGCGTATTGTCTTCCAAAATTTTATAATTGTGACCTCCTTGAAATGTGATTGAGGCGTCTCCTTTTTCCAGATAGTCAACATGAACTATTTGATCATCTATATCATACAAAAATACTTTTACTTTTCCATCTAAAACAACCCAAGACTCTTGTGCAATTACTTGAGGTTCACCTTTTTTCCATATATGTTTATGAGGTCGGAAAGTCTTACCTTTATTCATGTTAAGGCAGGCTAATTGAAGATATTCAGTATCCGGGCACACATCAACTCTTTGCTCTTCTCTACTGTTTCTAACAATTATATGAAGTAATATATTTTTGTTCACCTGTGAATATATCTTATTAATCACAAGAAATTTCCTCCTGTAATGTAGACTTTCTGAAACATTTTAAATTAGAAATTGGACTACAATTAACTACCTCAATATCTGCTTGGGCTGCCTTATAAGCAAACATGTTCCACGTTGGCATGTGAAAAGATAATCCAGCAGGAACATTATATTCATCGCCCTTTTGTTGATAATCGTCAAACCAATAATTAGGGTTTTTATCTGGGGTTTTTTCCATAACCAATCCACCTGGTCCATCTTTTTTGCATCCATCAACAAATTCCACATAATTGCAATCAACACCAAGAAGAATTATTTTTTTATATCCCAAACAAACTGCTACAGAACATGCATTAGCACCTGAATTTCCATTATCACTAAAAGAAGAAAAGTCTTCTTTTTTAGAGTTCCAACGGCTTATTTTACCAAATGGTTGCAAATTAACATGTTGCATGTTAGGGGAATCAGTTATAGGGGAGATATAAAATCCTTTTTTGATTTTTCCGCTTTCTACAAGCTTAATAAAATTAGACTTATGACTTTCAGTTACTCGATAATCGAAACATCCATGATATGTTGGATACCAGTCTAGTCTATCATATGCTCGATAAGCCGAATTTAAGCCAAAAGTATCAAAACCTTTTAAAGTTTTAAAATCAACATCAGCTAATGATGGTCCATTACCCATAACAATTATAGTGTCTTTATTATTCATAATAACTCCAGAAATTAGAAGCTCTGTTGCTCATATATTCCAAACAGGCTTGATTATCTGAAAACCAATCCTCGTTTTTATGTTGAACCAGGTCATTTAAAATTAACTCACAACCCAACAACTTTGCTTCAATAACAAGGCGCGGGCACGTATCAGCACCATCTGGCAAAAATATAAGTCCTTTTGAAGTTGAAAGTTTTATCAAAAGCTCGTGATATGGTAATTTTTGAACTACTTCATATTTTAAATTATTTTCTTTTGCATAATTCAAACAAGAATCAAATCCTTTGACCCAAGAGTTTGACTTAACTATCAAGTATTTATCGTCTTTCTCATTGTCTTTAATAGAGTTAATAAATCTTAAATCTCCATCTGAAAAAACTGAACTTAAGACTTCTGTCTTCTCCTGTTTTATAGTTTTTACATTTTTGAAAAATATCTCTCTTTGAGTATTACTCATAAACCAAATTTTTTTTGCAAGACCATAAAAAGCTAAATTTATTTTGTTAGAAGGTAAATCCTTGCAATTGCACTCTATACCTTCTTTAATTTTGTGAAGTTCAATAGAGCGATACTTGCAAAATTTATAATCATATTCGATAATAGAATATTGAATATTTTTACAAATGTTTAGCTTATTACTTTCACTTAAATTACTAAAATTACAAATAATCCAATGATGATCTTTAAGTTCATCAATTTTATTTAATGTAACCTCATGTGATTTAATTTTGATAATGTCGCTTTGATTTGAAAATTTTTTTATTATTGCATCTGTTGTAAGTTCTGCTCCACCGACATAATCTTCAGAAAATAGGTCAGAAACAAAAACATAGGAACTCATAGCAAGCCTTCAAGAAGCTCATCAACATCAGATTCAAATTGCTCTATATCGTGACCAGCAATAACTTTTACAAACTTCTTCATTTGATTTTCTTCAGAAAATACTTCGTTAACATATTTCTTTAATTTAGTAGAGCGAGCTTTTACTGTCTTATAATTGTTTACAACTGACTTTAATGATTTTTTGTAATCCCACTCTCTTGCAAATGCCCAATGGCTATCTGGCTGAATTACAGTATCCCATACGGCTTCTTTTTGAACTTGTCTTATATCAAAAGAAACAGTTTCAAACATGGCTTTTAACTTTGGCTTACCATTCTTTTGTTTAACGGGCATATATAAAAAGTCAAGCTGTCCACCCCAGTTTGTAGACAAAACAGGCAAACCATTATAAGCAGCCTCAAACATAGGTAAACCAAAGCCTTCTCCATGAGCAATGTTAACCAGGCACTTAATCTTTGAATGGTTATATAATCCAGACATTTCTTCTTCTGACATATCTCCATGCAATAAATGGACGCTGCATTTTCTATCCTCATATGGAGAAAGCAATTGTTTCAATCTATTTTTTGCAGCCTCTCTATCTCTTATTGAGTTTTTTGCCAATGATGTCTTAACAACTAAACCAACTTCTTCATCCTTAAATTGCTCTACAAACCATTTAATTGTATTTTCTAGATTTTTACGTGGAATCCAAGTTGCAACTGTAAGAAAATTAAAATCATGCTTCAAGTCTAGTTTTAATTTTTTAGGTTTAATATTTTTTACAGGAAAATTTACAACTTCAACCGGACATGTTGTTCTAGCCATAAATTTTTGACCAGTGTTATTTACAACTGCTTCATATTCAGTATTGTCAAAACCGTATTTAGAATGCTCTGAAACAACTACAATCTTATCCATGAGTAGAGATTTTTCAACCCATTGTGGTGAGATTTTTGTTGTTTCAATTCCGGCAGTTACACCGATATTAACTGGAGCTAATTTTTCCCATTCGCCAGGAATTGTGACTTGGGCAGAAATATCAAATTGACCTCCTGATTGTGCGTAGGGGATTGTTTTCGCTAACAAAGAATCAATCCAAGCTCTTTCTTCATCATCTTTCCAGATCCAAGAAGTGCTTCCCCAATTAATATTGATAAGATATATATCAAAATATGATTCTTGGCTTCTTAAAGACCTTAAAAGAAACCTCGTGTGTTCTCCGTATCCGCTTTGTGAAAGAGCTGGTCCTCTTACTAAAATCTTTTTCATACTTCTGTCATCTCCCAAGAATTGTATCCTTTTCTAGTGTCCCATGAACCAAACTTTTCATGGACTTCAGTCATAATCTCTTCCCATCTTTTAATGTAAAGGTCAAAAGAATAATTTTCTAAAACATATTCCCTACCATTCGCTCCAAGCTCTTCTCTCTTTTCTTTTCCATACTCATACATTTTCATCAATGAGTTTACTACCTGTTCATCAGAAACCCTATCTTCATAGATATATGGAACTTGTTGAGAACCAATAATCGCTTTTGAGGCAGGTTCTAGTCCAATTCCTCTTTCAGTTTCTATGATTTTTCCTTTAAACTCATCATTTCTCTTCACAATAGCTTCATGAGAAACCTCATCAATATTAGATACTTGCTCTTGAAGACCCCCGGTCATTGTTGTAATAATTGGGGTTCCGCAAGCCATAGATTCAAATGTATAAAGACCAAAACCCTCTGCATCAGAAACTGTAATACAGGTGTCAGCTGCGTTATAGAGCATTGCTAAATCTTGTGGGCTAATCTTATCTTTTGAAAAAAGTATATTTTTATTAGGAGCCAAATTTAATTTGTTGGCAATAGCATATAAATCTTGACCATTTGGATCATTTGGCTCGGTGTGCATTAATAAAGTGGAGTTTCTGTGTCCATATTTTTCCTCAAGCTTATCAAGAAATTGCTTAAACCAAAACATTAAAGAGCCACTTTGTTTTCTTCTTGCGTTTCTGTTTGTCCAAAAAATAAAAAAGTTATCATCATCAATTTTCAGTTGTTGTTTTCTAAAATTGTTTACTGTACTTTTATCTATAGTGTTAAAGATATCTGTTGGCACTGCATGAGGAACATAAGCCTCATTAACTGTTGGAGATACGGTTCTAACAATATTAGAAGTCAGTTTTGAAATAGATGCAATATAATCATTAGAATCATACCAGACTTTATTAAAATCAGGATACGGAAAATTATCCCAAACATGATAATAAACCATTGGAACAAGTGAACGAATTTCGTTTTCAATTTCCCACAGCCAGCCATAAAATCTTGGGTCGGTCATAAACCATAAGACATCTGGTTTCCAATTTCTCAAAATAGAGCGAACCATATCTTGATTTCCATATCCATCTACTGGTTGTATAATCCAATCGTCTTTAAATTCTTCTGTTTTGATTATATTATAGTCTGCGTGTTTAATTGCTCCGCCCAAGCTATAAACCTGAAACTTTCCTGTGTTGAGCAGACCAGTAATAAAATATTTTGTTTGTGTTCCTACACCGGATGGTGATAGCGGGTGATCTGATAATGTAAGAATCTTAATCTTTTTATCCATTTATTCCTCATGGGCAATGTTCCGTTCCACGAAATTCACATTTGCCACAATTTAACTTATTTTTAGGATGATTTCCTTTATGGATATTATATACCGCTTTGTTTAAAATATTTAAGGCATTTTTTATTTTTTTCTCACCTGAAGAAACTCTAAAGATTTCAACGTGATTCTTTTTAGCAGTACGCTTAAGGAGACCAAAATAAGTTTCTATCTTTTTTGGATCAATGTTGTGTTTTTTAGAAAAAAAGTTTTTGTAGTAAGTTAGCTGATAAGTAATAATCTTGTCAGTTTTCTTTTTGATATCCCAACCCCAAGAGCACGACTTCCAATCGATGATATGATATTTGTCGTCTGGAGTTTTTACGACAAGATCAACATATCCTTTAAAGTTGCAGTCAATTTCATCTTCTATTTTTTCATATAGCTGTTCTTCGCAAGAAACAAGAGACCAACCAGGAAATGTAGCATCCAAAGATTCAATGACCATAGAAGCAAGATTTACTCCCTGCTCCTTCATTTCTTCAACCATCTTTTGTCTGCTATCTTGGACTTGGATCTTATTAATCTCTTCTGAAAAAGATTCTAAAAATATTTTTTTATAGTCAACTGTTTTATCTTTAGTTAACTCTTCACAGACCAAATGTAAAGAAGTCCCAAAGGCAGTATATTCATTGCCTTCAAAGATCTTTATTTTGTCTATGTAAGTTAGTTTGTGATAAAAAGGGCAGAAATCCCAGTTTTTGAATTCGCTATATGATATATGAGTCATTTTTCAACCGTATTTTCGGTTGATTCTATCACATCTTTTTCTTGCTTGTCAAGGTTATAGTTATTTATTTTTTTTGATTGTTTCTTTTTGATAATTTGCTTTTTTTCTTTAGTAAAAACAAATATTCCAGATGTAGAAGTGAATTTATTATCTAGTCTCTGAACTGATGTTTCTTTATGAAGGGTATATCCTATATATCCTTTTTCTTTTAAAACTTTATATGCGGCACTACAATCAAATACTTCTCTTAAAATTGTTGGTTCCCTTCTTTTGTTTCTATAAGGAGATAAAGTAACTTTTACAATTATTTTGTCTCCGTCATTTTCAAGATTAATATTCATTACTTAATTTCTCCTCAATCTGTTTAATTTTAGAATATAAAACTGGCGATATTTCATCTATATAACTATTATCATTAGTTAAATAATCCAACATGCCAGATGCAAAATATTCTCTTATTGTTGTTATCGAATAAGGAGAAAGAAACAATCCAGCAGTCAATAAAGATATTTTATCATATCCAACAACTTTATATAAAAAATTATCAAACTCTTTTAACATATCATCAGAGAAAAATAATTCTAAATCAATATCATATCCTTCATTTTTTAAAAGGTGAAATAACCTATTTTTTTTAGAATTATATTCTCTTTCTAATTTTCCATCACCATAAATTTGTGATTGATATTTTTCTTCTAAAAGATGAGCTATCTCATGAATAATGTTTTCAACTACAAGAGGTTCAGTAATTACATTTTTTACATTATTAGAAGAGATCCATATAGCATCATCTTTTAACATTGATTGAATATCTCTTCTATTTAGATCTTTAAAATCACCAATATATATTGTTTCTAATCCATCTAAATATTTTTTATTTATAATATCTTTAACAGAATCTAATATGTTATTAATCTTTATATTAGAAGGAAATTTATTTATAACATATACAGGCACATTGAATAACATATATTCATTTCTGTCTTGTGCTTTTTTGTTAGATTCTTTAATATAATCTATCATATCAATAATATAATAATATTAATATCACATTTTTGCGATCAAATCAAGGAAAAAATTTGATCATAAAACTTTTGCTGATATCGTTGCGACTTTGGATCTTTCTCCCTTAAGGAAAGTTATGTGACCTGAAATGTCAAACTCTTTAAGTTTTTCAATAACATAAGCCAAGCCGTTAGAGTTCTCGTTCAGGTTAACATTGTCGATTTGTTCTACATCACCTGTTAAAATTATTTTACTTCCTTCTCCAACGCGAGTCAAGATTGTTTTGACTTCATGACGTGTTAAATTTTGACATTCATCAATTATTATGAAAGCATTTTGAATACTACGACCACGAATATATGTGAGAGCTTCTACTTCGATGATCCTTTTTTCCATATAAGATTCCAGCATAAGATCATCATTTCCAAATAAAAACCTTAAGTTATCTTGCACAGGAGCTAACCAGACAGCCATTTTCTCTTCCATTGTTCCAGGAAGATATCCAATGTCTTTACCCATGGGCATAACAGGTCTTGAAACAATCAATCTATTATATTTTGGATCTTGTCCAATAACCTGCTCTAATCCAGAAGCAATAGCGCATAATGTTTTACCAGAGCCAGCTTTACCAATTAAAGATACAACAGGAATATCATTATCATAAAGAAGATCCATTGCAAAGTTTTGTTCTTTATTTTTTGGACCAATTCCCCATGATTCCCCAGCTTTATGATCTCTCACTTTTTTAAATGGCTCATGTTCATTAATAAATCTTGTGAGTGCGGTTTTCTTTTCATTTGCCGAAGAAACCATCATAACAAATTGATTTGAATATAATTCTTTATTCTCGGTTAAGTCGTCTAAATATATCTCTTCTCCTTCATATATTCTATCAATTATTTGATCATCTACAAGCATATCAGAAAAGCCAGAATACAATTCGTTTCCATTTTCAATGACATTTTCAGGTAAATAATCTTCAGCAGCAACACCAATTGCATCACATTTTATTCTTAAGTTGATGTCATTACTTACTAAAACAACCTTTCTATTTGGGTTTTCGTTTTTTAAGGTTAATGCAGAAGCAATAATTTGATGGTCGGGTATTGATGGATCATACCCTATTGGCAACTCATCTAAATTTGGAGAAACTGAAAAAGCAATACCTTTTCCTTTTTCTATTCTAACACCTTTATGAAGTAATCCTTTTTCACGAAGACCATCTAAAATTCTAATAGTCTGCCTTGCATTAATCCCAACTCCATTGGGTCGTTTTTTGTGTCTGTCAATCTCTTCTAATACGATTAAAGGGATTGCGATGTCATTATTTCCATAAGAATAGAAGACTCTAAAGTCTGTTAAATACACACTGGTATCAAGTACATATATTTTTTTTGCCATAAACCACCTATGTTATGATTTGATTCATTAGTAAATAGATTGGACTTTTAATATTTCACCCCGTAGTTAGATATAGAGGGCGAACCTATGATTAAAGATGCGGTAGCAAGATTTTCAGTGATTTTAACCATGCTGTTTGTATTCACAGCTTGTTCGTCCTGTGTTACCGTTTCGCATTTTTTTGGAGAGGGAAATCTCTTTAGAAATAAAAGAAGATCTTTTGTAAAAATAAACACACTTACCAAAATTGCAGTCATTAGAACTTCTTCTACGTCACCACAAAAAGTTATTGAAGACTATAGATTAGAGATGTCTTCAACTGCATCAGGTGTTATTGTGGGTCATTACAATGATATATCACTTGTCGCTACAAGTGCTCACGTTTGTTCCATGAGGTTTGGAAAACAGATAAACTATTTTGTTCCAGGGTTTAATGAAAAAGATCCAAACTGGCATTTCATGGAGCGTCCATTTTTTGTCTTAAAAGATTTAAACGGTAAATCATTTACAGGCGTGATTTTAAAGTTAGATTACGGATCAGATCTTTGTATGATGGTAACTCGAAAAATATCAATGCCTGCGATACAAGTTTCAAAACATGAGCCAATGATCGGTGAAAAATATTACAATATTGCTGCTCCAAAAGGAATATGGGGTCCAAAAGTTGTGCCACTTCTTGAGGGAAGATTCTTGGGTCATGTAAAATCTCCATTTACTGGAGAACACTCATATATGTTTAGCATTCCTGCATCAGGTGGATCATCAGGGAGTCCGATTATTAATGCATATGGTCAGATGGTAGGGCTATTGCACTCCGCATATGGTAGCTTTGAGCACATAAGCATGTCAGCAACAAACAAACAACTTGAAAAACTTTTATCCAGCTCTTATATGAAACTAAAAAAACAATATAAGAACTATAAAGTTATACTCTCGCTCTATATTTAATGGTAGATGAGCCAAAAACTTCTTTTCAAATTCAAGTATCTAAAATTAGAATTAGAAGAAACATCAGACTTGAGTGATAAATATAATTCTCAATTCAATGAAGACTTCCGCGAAGAGATAGAGTATCTAAATGAAATTAATTCCAAAAATAGCGAAAAAAAAGAAACTAATGATCAAAAGACGAGTGTTGATACGAACAAAAAAGATGACTCAAATATTCCGCAAGATTTTAAAGAAATATACAAGATAATGGTGAGGTCGCTTCACCCCGACTTAAAGCCCGACAACCTAAAAGAAAAGTATGAGGAGTTACTAAAAAGAGTGACAAACGCTTATGAAAACAAAGAGTGGCTTGAAATATTATCGATAGCAGATCAAGAGAACATTAATTTACCAGGAAATTTAGAAAACTACAATAAAGAACTTGAAGATGACCTTGGAAAAATCGAAGAAGAAATTTCACACATTAAAAATAAACTGTCTTGGATTTGGGCTTCTAATCTTAAGCCAAATAATAAAAATAAAAAAGAAGTGTATTCTCTTTTAAGAATTGACACTAAAAAATTTGAAGAATGGAAGAAAAATAAAAGTTAATAAACCACGTGAACATCAACTTCATGACTTGAAGTACCTTCAAGATTTACAGGTGAAGTTTTTCCGTCTAATTTTTTAACTAATATAACGCCTTCATCATTTAAAGGCTCATTGATAAAATCAATAATTGTAGCAGGACCATCACAAGAAGTTTCTTTAGTCTTGCGATTAGTATAGAGTAAGAAAATTTTATCTCCAATATTCATAATAACACCCTATCATAAGTAGCAACAAAAATCAAGTAGGTAATAAAAAAAATGGAGGTGGTGGGAATCGAACCCACGTCCTAAATGCTTTAATAGTTTGCGATACACAAGGTTAGAGTGAGAATGGTACGGTTTTGAATTATAAGGATAACCGTAAACCCCACTTTAGCTATGCTGCTAAAGAAATTGCTACATTATCGTTAGCGTTTATTATTTTAAGCCTTTTAGTGTCTGCTTATACACCCTTGCACAAATCTATCTCGACACCCAGTCGAATCCAGTTCACCCCCGTCTTTTTTTTGGTAAAGATGGTCTTATATAGTAAGCGAAAATATGATAACCCAAATCAACAATCTGTTTAACAACTGGTAATCTTGTGAACCACACAACTCTCTTAAAGCCTATTGTTTCGTACATTTTTCTAAATGTTTCTGCTCCAATAGTTTCTTTGCCGTCAAACTCGCCAATCATTTCTACCATATAAGGATCAGGATTGTCAAAGTCTTTATCAGCAATATCGACAAATTCTATGCCGCATTTCTCACCTTTTTTTCTTAAGGCGTTAATCTCTATGGAGCATACATAACAATCGCCATCATAATAAACTTTATCTTTTTTCATAGTAAATCCTCTAATGCTTTATTTAACTTACTAAACTTCCACACAAAGTCAGCTTTATATAGAAGCTTTGGCTCTACTCTCTGACTATCAAGAAGAACACAAGCGGCTTCTCCAAAAATAATCTTTAAAACAAACCCAGGAACTGGAAACATTGTTGGTCTTTTTAGTACTTCTCCTAATTGCTTTGTGAACTCTTTATTTGTCACTGGATTTGGAGCAACACAATTAACTGGACCATAAATATTATTATTAAACATTGCCGAAATAATAATTTCTACCATATCATCAATATGAATCCAGGGCATCCATTGCCTACCGCTCCCTAAAATACCCCCAACCCCAAGTTTAAATGGGAGGAGCATTTTCTGGAGAGCACCACCATCTCCCAAAACAATACCTGTGCGAAGATTAACAAACCTGGTGTCTACCAATTTTCCTGCATGATTTGGATAAGAAAACTTTTCCCATTGATTACATAAGTGAGATAGCCATCCTGATGATTTACTTGACTTTTCTGTTAAAATTTCATTTCCACGATTACCATAATAACCAACAGCGGAAGCAGAAATAAAAACTTTTGGTCGCGTCTTGCATCTGTCCATCAACTTAACAAGTTTTCTGGTCAGGTCAATCCTGCTATTATAAATTTTCTTCTTATTCTTTTTGGTCCATCTTTTGATGATGGGTTCACCAGCAAGATTAATAACTGCATCACATCTTTCTATTGTGGCGATAAGATGATTATCAAATGCTGTTGTTTGTAATAGTTGTGGCTTTGGACCTAAAACTTTTCTTGCTTTTTCTATGTTGCGAACATAGCAAATGACTTCATGTTCATCCGACAGAAGTCTTTTTACCAAGTTGCTTCCTATAAATCCTGTTGCCCCTGTTAAAAATACTTTCATTTTATCCTCGTTTTTAATAGCGAGATTGTTGTTTCTTCGCAACAACAACGCTAGGCTTTCATAAAAAAGGCACTCACTTTAAAGC
>Ga0213859_10000240_pt1 | contig 25356 bp, 46 predicted proteins | sample PICome_2_FD_160133 | JGI IMG/M metagenome (GOLD analysis project Ga0213859, IMG submission 160133) | Coastal seawater microbial communities near Pivers Island, North Carolina, United States - PICO304 | ecosystem: Environmental > Aquatic > Marine > Coastal | place: USA: North Carolina...
ATTGAATACTTGTTCAATATATTCTTTCTTTGATTCACCATATTGTTTATAATACAAATCAATGTAATTTCTGGTGACTAATCCTTGTCTTGAATCTTTAGTGGATTCAATCATTCTGAGTATTTTTGTAACTATATTGTTCATAATCATAAATATTAAGGTCTTAAACCTTTTGTTGTTTTTCTACCCAATCGTATTGCTAACTCTGAAGGTGTTGTATGCATACCAACTTCTTTTTTGTACCAAAGATACAAATCTTCAGTTGTACCTTTACCTCTTTGTCTCTCCAATGATTTTTCCCATAAATCTTTACCAAATTCTTCTTTTAATCTGATTCTAAGTTCATTCAGTAAAGTCAATTCCTCTTCTAATCCTTTTTCTCTTAACTTATCTGCCTTTAACTTTTTCATTTTCGCATATTGATGAGCCTCATGTTTAATCATATGGTCATTTTGAGATTTAGAATTTTGAATATATTCGTTATACATTTTTTCGTACAACTTATCATTATCTTTTGCTTCTTGATAAAAAGGTGATAATTCAAAATCACCATTTTGAATTTTCAATAAAAGTGGAGCAGATGATTTTAGTGGTCTTTTTCTATATTTACCTTGAGTCCACCATCGAAAAGGATTATATTTTGGCATAATTTTAAGTTTTATTTATACAAATATACGAAAAATATCTGAATTATCCAAATTTATAACCCTAAATCTTTTCTAATATCTTCTTTTACTGTTCTTAAATACTTCTGTCTCTTTTTATCTGAAACAAATGGTACTGACCAGAATTGTTTTGTTTTTAACCAAAGTGAAGGTTTCCAACCAAATACAAAAGTAAACACTCCTAATACTAACCTCAACTTAACTGAATTTAAATATAAAGTTCTAACAGGTAGTGATGGAGCTCCATGTGTAATATAAGTTCTAACTTTTTTATCTTTTAAAAATGGGATTGGATATGCATATAATTTTGTAATATTTTGAAATTTGTATGCAAATCCTGGTGTCATTACCTCATCAAAAAATACTTCCATTCTTGGTGTTAATCTAAACCACCAAACTGGAGAGATAAAATAAATATGAGTTGACCAAGTTACCAAATCTTGGTATTTCTTAATCAACTCTGTTCTCGGTCTTGCAAAGGAATCTCTGTACAAATCAATCACCCGATATGATTGTTTGTGTTTCCTCATCTGTCTTGTAGCAGTTTTATAGATACCATTCCAACAGAATGATTTCTTATCAGGATGACCAACTACAATAAGAATCTTTTTTTGTTTCAAACCTTTTTCTTTCTTTTATAAGTTCTCTTTTTTCTTTGTGAAGGAAATCTACTAAAGTTTCCCATCCCATCATAATCAACAACTTCACCCATACCACTTAAGTTTGGATAATTTTCTTCTTGTTGTTTTCTACTATTGTAGAAAATACTCCAAATCGTTACATACAAGTAGAGAGAGAATATTACAAACCCTACTATAAACATCGTAGTACTCATCTCTTAGTAATTTGATTGATTGCAATAGTAAATAGAAGTATTGTACCTGGCCAATGTGCCGAGTATTGTGCTTCTTCTGTTTGGCCTGAAAGACCTAATCCTACCGAATATAGTAAACAACCCAATGCTAATATAATCGGAGTCCATTTCATAAATGTTTCTTTTTTCATAACTTTTTTGTTTTAGATTTAATTAAATATATAAAGACCATAACCTACTAATAGGTTAAGGTTAATGATTACTAAGTTCCATTGTTTCGCTAACCAAACTTGTGGTAGTGATAACACTGCTCCTATCAAATAGGTATATGCACCTAAATTATCATAAGGTAAAAGATACGGTGATAACATTATAAATGCACTACCCATATAACCTAATCTATTACCTATTCTTTCCGCTGGGGTTAATTCTCTTTGTTTTACTAATACTCGTAAAAACCAATTGAACCAGGTTCTTTCACAACTTCTACAAGTTTTTTTCTTTTTGTTTTTGTACCAAAAATCTGGTTTCTTTACTCCACAAACATTACACTTTCTCATTATATAAAATTTTGATTTATTCTATTATATTTTTTAAATTTTACTTTATTACCTTCTATGTATTTTTTATCAACTAAGGTGTTATAAATAGTAGATGCTACAAGTTTATTACCAAAATACCCAAGGTGTTTATCATCAAGTTTACCCAAAGTTTCATTTTCAATGGAATATTTAGAAGAAAAAATTAATTGACCTAAATCTTCGTATGTTTCATTTCCAACTTTAAAATTGATTTTATTTTTATCTTTTATTTCCGGTAAGAATGAATCAATGAATAAATAATTTATTTTCTTTTGTTTTAAAAATGATAGAAAAAATCTAGCATTTCTGAATATTTCTGTTTCAACAGTTTTTTCATTAAATGTTTCATCAAAAAATGGTAAAACTATTTTCTTGAATTTATCTAATTTTATTTGTGTTTCTTTATCATCATAAAAATAATTATATCCAACTTGTGGAAGTCCTTTGGTCTTTTTAAAATTGTAATTAAAAATTACATAATCATTAATTGAATTTAAAAAATATTCTTTTCTTCCTATCCACGATGATTCAAAAATAAACAAATTTTCATCTTTTTTAAAATCATCATCTGATATTATCTGTTCTGCAATTCTGTACATTCTCTCATTACCAAATCCACTTTTAGCATGATTGAAAACTTTTATGTTTTTAGGTAGTAGTTTTTCAAGTTGACCTGGCCAAGAGAAATTATACTTTGTTAAATTTTCTCCTGTACTTTCATATATACTTTTTAACAACTCACCATCTTTTTGAGGAGAATCAAATTCAAAGCCACCTCCATCAGTAAAAGATGTTCCAAAAGAATGTATGTTTTTAATACTTTTCAAGTAACACCTTTTTAAAGTTTTCAAATCCTATTGCTGCATTTTTTTCCCAACTATCAATGTTTCCGTCATCTGAAACCCATTTATACGATTTAAATTTAACTCCATATTCTTTACAAACATAAGCAAGTGAATAACATTCCATATCAACGATATCACACTTTTCAATCATCTCTAAGTATTTGTGAGCATAATCAGTACGAGAATTATCATAAATTTGGTCTGTGGTAAAACACTTTACTCCACTATCTGAAAGTTTAATTTCACAAATTGGTGTTTCTGGTGTACAACCATATTCTGCAAATGGCCTTACATCTATATTATTATAAACCTTACCAACTTCAATTACTTTACCAACTTTGTAATCTTTTAGATTTCCACATGAACCAAAGTTTATCACTACATCAGGCTTTTCATTTTCAATTAATTCAGTCATATTCATTGCAGAATTAATTTTACCAATTCCAACTTGATAAATTGGATATCCATTTATTTCTTTCAAACCACCATGTTCTAATGGTGTTGCTGATACTAATATTATTTTATCCATTGTAGGTAATTAAACACTTTACATCGTGGTCTTTTTTGATTCCTATATCAACAAGTGCAAGTTTATCCACGACTTCTAAACCAACCATTTGAGATAAATTCACACCCGCCTCCATTGTACCACCTGTTGCGTACACATCATCCACAACAACACAAGTTCCTAAATCGTGTTGTGGAATGTAACCTATTTCTAATTCATCCTTTCCATATTCCAACCCATAAGATACTGAAATCTTTTTTCTGTTTGGAAGTTTACCTTTTTTACGAATCATTCTAACACCGCCACCAAATTCTAATGCAAGTGCAGATGCAAATAAGAATCCTCTCGATTCAATTCCTACCCAATATTGAGGTAAATTATTTTCACCAATAAGGTCTCCCATTTCTTTAATTGCAGAATTAAAAATAAATCCATCTGCTAATAGTGGTTGAATATCTCTGTAAATTATACCCTCAACAGGAAAGTGGTGTATGTTATCTATATAATCTTTATAATCCATTTTATATTAAATTTAAGTTTTTATTTATTCTTTTTATAATTTCATTTGCTATAAATTCTTGATTTCCTGAAGTATAGTGTCCTTCTTCTTCTCCATGAAGTTCATTTTTTCTTAACCATTCAATATAACTTTCTTCAAAAATTACATTTTCTCCCATTTTAATTGGCATTTTGAAAGATTTTAATTCATTTCCGTATGTTAATTTTTCTTTGTGATTTATAAAAAGATTGTAAATTTTAATTCCTTTTGTGGTTAAAGTATGAAATAATGGTGCAACATAACCAAAAAATAATTTAGTATTAAAATCATAATTATAACCCAAAACATAATCCATTATAAATGAATAGTTTTCAATTTTGGATAATTCATCCATTCCTTCATCTGTCATTCCTGGCATACTTTCATCAAACCAGTTATTTGTTGACCGTAGTGTTCCTTTATTATCAACATAAGTTCCTCTTGTAAAATAAGACCAATTGATAAAAATTATATCATTTTTTTGAAAGTAGTTTAGGTTCCATAAAATTCTACGAAATATAAGTTCGTTAGAAAATCCAGTAACACCTCTGAATTTATAACCTCTACCTAACTTTTGAGAAATAATATGTCCAAAATTATTTACTTGAGTTTCAGCTTTATATTCATTTTGAGGAGTTTCTAATGAAAAATCATTCATTGAGTATGAATCTCCAAAGTGCCAAAAGTTACTCATTATCTAATTACATATAAACTTAAATATTCTTCAATTTTTTCTGAGAATAACATATCATAAACTTGTTTACCAATCTCATTTGGGTCTAAAGTAATATGAGTTGATGCATATCGAGTTGCATCCATAATATCTTGCTCAGAATACTGTAATCGTGTTTTATCAATCTCCATATTGACATATTCTACGAATTCATCCGATTCCAACCACTTTTTGTATTGATAATCATAATCATCTCTCATTTCAAGTTCTTCTAAAAATTCTTTAGTTTTTCCCATTTTTTAAATTCTTTAATTGTGTTTCTGAAAGTATTCCTCTTTTTTCTTTTTTATCTTCCTTTGGTAAAGAGTATTTTTTAACCAAAGTTTCTAACCAATCATTTTTTTTCATTTTTGACTATATTAATTGCCTTTTCTACATTTTCTATTGATGCCTCGATTTCTGAACCATCTGAATAGTTCAAATCCCAAGTACCATCTTGTAACATCTCAAAATCTGCTTTGAGAGTTTCTAAAATTTCTAATAACTCTTCGTTCATAATAATTCTTGTTTGTATGATTTTATTTCATAATCATATCCTTCTGTATCTATTTTTAGTTTATTCATAAAATATTTAAATAGTTCATAATTACCCGATATTCCTAAATGTTTATCATTACACTCACCATTACTTTCATGTTTAATATGAGTTAGTTCCGGCCAACTTAAATGAGAAGTAAATTCAAATACAGAAGAAAAATCTTCATTCCAACTTGTAATTATTGGGTTATATTTTGATAAGAAAGGTTCAAGTTTTTTAATAAACTTTTTTTGGTTATTATTTGTTCTAACCCAATATTCGTGTCTTTTTATGTACTGTTCTTGTAGTATTTTTGGATAACCTTTTCTACCAATTGTATATCTGATATCTTTGTTATCACTTATCCAAGAAAATCTACCAGGTGCACCAAATATAATTATGATTCTATCACCTTTCTTATATTCAGGTAAATTACCTAATTGATAAATAGTATTTTCAATTGAGGAAGCTCCTTCAGAAAAGTTTCGAACTTCAAAAAAGTTTTCCATATGATTTGTCCAATGACCGAACTGAGAATAATATTTAGAATATTTTTCAACCTCTTTTGAGTTTAAAAAAGGCTCTTTAAAATAATCTAAAGCCCAACTATCACCAAAAACAAATAATCTTGGTTTCACTATTTTATCTTTTCAATATCTACTAAAAATATTTCACCTACTGAAAGTGTTTTGTTATCTGAGAAATATACGGAGTCATCTGACCAAGTGTAAGAATTTATAGTATATTTTTCTCTGACAATTTCTATATCTTTTCTTTTAGATGCTTTGTTGATATCCTTTACAAATTGTTTGTATTCTTTTTCGTTTAATATTAATGTTGCCTTTGGTACATACACCAACTCAACACCACCATTATCTGTATTTTGATAAAGTTTATCTTTAGAACCATCAATATATTCAATAGTATTGTATTGAGCCTTTTCGATTGTGATTCCTTCACCAACAATCTTAACTTGTGCATTTACGACACTTAATACACCAACTAATAAGAATATCACAATGGCAAATACCATTACCAATTCAATGTAATTAAATTTTTTCATATTTACTTATTCTTTCACAATCCCACTTAAACCATCTCGTTACTTGTTTTTGAGATGGGTAACACTCTTTAAGTATATTGCCTTTTTGTTCTTTAATATCAAAATCAAGTGGTTCATTATTACAAGTATCAAATACCCATAGTTTTTCAGGACATAATCTACTCATTACATTATGAGTTCCAATATGTCTGTAATGACCATATTCACCGCCTTGATTATGTGTTACTACCTTTTCCCAATTCTTTTCGTTCAAAACTCGTTCCAAACGAGGAATTAAAACAGATTCATTATATGCGGTTGAGGATTTATATGGTTCACCATCCCAATGTTCCCACTTTTCAACCCCTAACTTTTCCATTGCACAAATGAATTCTTTGTGTCTAACTAAGTGATTTCCATAATCTAAACAAACCACTTTATACTCTCCTTTGTGTTTCAAAAGTTCCCCGCCCCCAAAGAGAGTTTCATCATCAGGATGAGCAACTACCATTAACTTGTTAATCACAATACAATATTGTTAAGTTGTTATGTTTCTGTAATATGGAGGCTGGTACTTTTTCAGTAATCTCTCCATGAAAAGCCTCTCGAATAATATCAAATTTAGATTGACCTTGTGCAATCAAATAAATTTCTTTCGAGTCCATAATAGTTTTTAAACCCATTGTCCATGCCTGTTTAGGTACTTCATCTATTGAGTTAAAAAATCTACTATTATCACTAATAGTTCTTTCATCTAAATCTACTAATCTTGTTGTAGATTCAAAAGAAGAACCAGGTTCGTTAAATGCAATATGTCCATTATTACCGATTCCTAAAACAGTAAAATCTAATCCACCATTACTTTTGATTACTGCATCGTATTGTGGATTCTTTGGAAAATGGATTCTATTTTCAGGTATATCAATATGAGAATGAAGGTTTCTGTACATAAAGTTTTTATAACTTTCTGGATGATTCTCATCAATACCTACATATTCATCTAAATTAAAAGTTATAACATTACTCCAATCTAAATTAAAATCTTGTCTGAGTTCCTCATACATTCCAAGTGGAGTTCCACCAGTAGGTAATCCAAGTTTCGTAACACCTTGTTTGTTGATATGTCTTTTAACATGAAGTGCCACTATTTTTGACATTTCACTATAATCTTTAACTTTTCTGATTATACCTTTCATCTTACGATTGAGAATGAATTTACTTCGTTACATTTAACACAAACCTTTGTATCAATTCTACCTCTTACACAAGAGTCATGTTCCCATAGTTCAACTAAATAAGGAACATCACATTTACAGTTTCTATCTGTGGAATTTTTGTAACTGAAATGTTTAAGTTCATCCATCGATTTCCAATCTTCTTTTAGAAATGCTACATTTGGTTTCCACCATGTTGGGATACCTTGTTTTGAATTCATAATTTCTCTATCACTCATAATTTAAATTTTATATTTGCTAATATACGAATTTATTTTGAATTATCCAAATTATTTTCACAATTTTTTTTGTGATTAAAAAAACCACCACATTTACATTTAATGTAATGAATGGTGGTTGCTACTATTGGTAAAGATGCCATCATATTCCAAACATTAGGATGGAAGTGTTCACCACATAACCCAAAGATATGTCTAAAAAATTCTATCATCCAAATATTTCTACTCTTATATCTTTCATCATTTCAAATCCTCTTTCTGAGAGATGGTCTCTACCTTCTCTAATCATTCTATCCCAACCACAAAAATAAATAAGTGGTTTTTCATCCATGTTATCAATTATTGGTAGGTAGGCTGAATGTACATATCCATTATGACCTTCCCATTTTTCTTGTGATAAACATGGAATATATTTAAAGTTTTTAATTATTTTTTCATAATTCTTCATTTCTTCGTAATAAGGAATATCTTCTTCTTTTCGAGTACCAAAGAATAATTTTAAATTTTTTGTTGGTACTTTGTTTTCAGCGATATATCCTAACATAGACCTAAATGGTGAAATACCTGAACCTGTTGAAACAAAATAGATATCTCTATCGATTGTTTCTGGTAAAGTAAATACACCCATAGGACCTCTGTAAATTACCTCATCACCTATCTTAGCATCATTAAAGAGATAATCACACATTTTACCTCCAATTAAATTTGTAACTATGAGTTCAAATCTATTACTACCATCCGGCCAAGATGCTACTGAATAATTTCTTGTAAGATATTCAGAACCTTCTCCCCATTTTGGATTCCAAGGTACAGCAAGTTGAACTAACTGACCTGGAACAAAATCTATTTTATCGTACAAAGGAGATTCAAAAATAAATCTCCAATTTGATTTTGTTTCTTTTATTATATCTACTATTACTGCTACATTCATTAATTAAAAATTTAGAAATCAAAGGGAGGCATTTGGACTCGGTAACCTGTTATTTATTCGCTCCCTTATCATTCATTGTAAATGATTAACCTTAAAACATCGGAATATCATCCGAATCTTTTTCTTGGTCTCCCTCTACATCATTGAATAGAGGTTCACCATTTTCATCTTTTTGATACTTTTGTACCAATTGTTTGATGTAAGTTCTTTCTGAATCAACACCACCATCTTGTGAAAAGAATGGGTAGATTGAAATCTCAGCGGCTTCTGATAAATCGAAACCATCGTAGAGTAATCCTGCCATCTCAACAGATGCTCTTGTTGAAACCATTGATGTTAGTTTACCATTCTCACTCATTGATTGAGTTCTTGTATGGTGAGCAATCTCAGCAATTGCTTTCAAATCATCTTCGTTTACTTCTGGAAACATAAACTTAAGTAATCCTAATTCTTTCACATCATCAAGAACATCCATTTCGATAGTAACAAATCTATCAAGGATTGCTCTATCCATTACTCTTGTTGAAGTATATTCATTACCAATATTGGCTGTAGCGATGAAAGTAACACCATCAGCTACATTCACAATTGGTGAACCTTCTGCTTCATCCAATCTCAAATATCTTTGTCCTTGGTCAAGAACAGTCATTAGGATGTTCCAAGCATCTGGGTGAGCTCTCGATAACTCATCTAAGAGAATCACTGCGTTTGGAGTTTTGATTGCTTGAACAAAAGCGGATTCTGAGAAGAATGTACCTTTTTGTTTATCAAAGTGAGTATTACCAATCAAAGTAGCTCTTGGGTCTTGAGTTGCTCCCAAGTTAAAGTAGAAATCTGGTCTATCTAATGCTTTCACAAGAGCTTTAGAAGCCATAGTTTTACCACATCCACTTGGACCGGTCATCATAATATTTTTAGCTCTCACTGCACTTCTAATAAGATATTTCCATTTTAGTTCTTCCATAACCAATTCAGTTGGTTTTAGATTTACAGAACCTTTGTGGATAAAATCTTTGATTGCTGTGTGGTCATTTTTATCTTCAAATTGAACACCACCATTATCGGTATTCATTGGAATTACTAATGAGTTATAAACATTCATATCAACTTTTCTGTAAGATTTCTTACCATTTTTGTTGATATAAGCTTGAACCGCTTTGTTTTCATTAAAAGCGGATTTTCTAACACCAGTTGTAGCACCCAAAGTACCAACTTTGTTACCCATAGTGTCAATTAGTTTGAAAGTGTTACCAAATTGTTCTACTTTGTAAACTTCATTTGGAACATAACCTTTTGTAATTTCTGTCATAATTTTAGTTTTAAGTGTTAATCTTTATTTACATTGTAAATATACGAAAAATATTTCATATACACAAGCCTTTTTTCATTTATTTTTGTAAAAATAATTGGTTCATAGTTTTTGTGATTTGATTCACATTTGTTACATCAATCATCTTAGCTCCTTTACCATACATTCTTTTGAAACTTCTTTCATCAGTTGAATCATCATAACCATCGCCGATAAAATATGCGAGAGTTTGGATTCCCATACCTTCAATCATTTTTACCATCTTGTTAGTGTGAGTTTCTGCTTTATGTCCACCATAGTAGAAACCTTGACCAGGAAAGTAAGGTTGTCCATCTGAAATATTTAGGAAATAAGAATCCATATCATTGTTAACAGGTACAAATTCTTTTTGAATAGCTTCGAAACATAATCCTTCAGGTGTTGTACCATTTGGTCCAAGTGCTGGAAACATTTGTTTTACTTTAGAGAACTTATCTACTCTACTATCGTAAGCCATTACGATGTAAGGTTGGTTATTTTGAGTACATCTGAAAGTTACTTGAGCTTGTAAGTTAGAAATCATATCAACTGCTTTGAGAATAGAAACTAAATTAACCATTGTCTTTTCCCATTTAGAACCTCCCATAGATGAACTCGCATCTACTGAAATGTGGAGATTAGCTTTTTTGTATGAATCAATCTCAGTAAATTGGAAAACATTTTCGTTACCAAATCCAAGAGATGAAATCATTCTCTTATCAATCTTACCAATTTTCTGTCTGTTGAAAACAGTACTTCTATCCTCACCTCTTACTTGAAGTTTTTTACCTAACATAGTACCAAGTTTGATACCCTCATCAACTTGTTTTTGGTAGTACATTCTAACCGCTCCTTCATTTTCTACATTCCAATAATTATTAGTTGTCATTGGGAACATTTCAGATTCAAATAATGATTTTGAAAGTTTTTTAACAACAATACATTGTGTACTTCTTACTCCTAAAATTCCACTTTCATGAATATTCTTACCAACTTCTTTGATTTCTGAGCCAGATTCTTCAATTGTATTTAGATTATTCGAATCTTTTTTGGAAATAGAAGTTTTTTGGATATCACCATCTAAGAACTTCTTTTGTCTCTCAATCTTCTTTTTAAGTAAATCTTTTTGTTTATCTGAAAGTTGAACTGAAGATTTAGAAGGTGAGTTATCGTTAGAAGGCTTACCATCCATATTATCAGGTAAGTTTTGAACATCAATTCCACCACCACCGGTTGGAGCCTCATCTGAACCTCCACTTGGAACATTACCATTTAGAATATTGTTTGAAAATTCTTCAAACTCTTCATCACTCATGGTAGAATCATCTGAAGAACCCTGTCCATTATCTGAAGATTCTCCACTACCTTCACCCTCACCACCATTTTGTGGTTGAGAAGTTTCATCACCAATATTATCATCTACAATATTTAGATTACCTAAAATAATTTGGAAAATCTTAAGAGCCACATCAAATGTATCTTGTGAGTTTTTTAATCTACTAATATTTTTAAGATTTATAATTTTGTATATTTCTCTTAATCCTTTCAGAACTGAAAGGTCAGTATTTTTGTTGTGAAGATTGATAATTCTAAACATATAAGAATCGATAGTTTCTTCGGTAAACTCATCTGAAAGTAAAGCCTTATCAATCAATTTATCATTGAAGTACTTATCGTACATTTTTCTGTAATAACCTCTATAACCAGGTGCTGATTTGAAAACATAGTTATCAATTCTTCTATCCTCTACATAGTTCCAAAGATTTTTTACAATCTCAATAGTATTGTAAACACCCTTTTTGATTGCTCCATCAGAAATATGAGTAGGAATCAGATTGTAGATATCGTGAAGTAATTTGAAATCTGAAAGTTTTATGTGAGAACCCTCGTGAAGTGCCAAACCAACAGCTACATCAAAATCTTTAGGTTCAGTAATTCTACTACCAATAACAACAGATTTACCATCAGTATAAGAATCACCTCTTTCTTTAAACTTGACTGGTATAGAATCATTAGTTACAATATTAACAAAGTTAGATATTGCTCTTTTAGATGATGCTAATTTGTATAAATCTAAGGATTTTCTTTCTTTATCAGAAAGTTGGTCAACAATGATATCATCTGTTTCGAAGTCATCGTACCAAAATGAAGAATTGTATTTACTCATGTTTTAAGGTGTTTTATCAATTTTACATATACAATATACGAAAAAAATCAATACGAGTCAAGCCTTTTCGTAATTATTTTTTAGGGTTTCTAATTCTTTTTCAAGTTTTCTGATTTTTCTATCTCTGCTCAATAGATACCTAACTAAAGTATCTCTGTGAGTTATTTGGTATATCGATTTACTCATATTATCTGTATAAAGTTACAAATGAACCGAAGTACTTATCAAAAACAGTTACGAGGTTTTCATAATCTCCTCTTTTCATCTCTCTTAATAAGATTTCAATTTCATCTCTATCCCAACCAAGTTGTCTACCCAACTTACTAGCAGTACCCATTAAGAAATAAGCATTTCCTTGAGGTCCAGTCAAATCGATTTCAATTCCGTTTGTTTTTTGTTTTTTTACTATCATAACTTATCAATCATTTACATAGTAAATATACGAAAAATAAACGAGAAATCCAAGCAAAAAGTGGATTATTTTTAAGAGTTTTTTGAAATAATCATTTCCATAATAGGTTGACCTTCTTCAATTCTTTTGAGCTTCCATCCTTGCTCTTCCATTGATTGAAGCATCACCTTATTGTTGTAGTTTTTTGGAAATTTCTTAGTGAATTTTGTCATAATAAATCATTAGGTGTGTTTCTGTATATTCTATATGAATCTTCATCAAAATGTTCTGTTGATACCTCAAATATTGTTGAGTTATCTTCTAATGCTATAAGTTGATGAGGTAATCCTCTATTAATTAATACTGAATCTCCTACCTTAATGATTCTACTATCATGTTGACCATCTTCTACATCAATCCAATTAAATTGGAATGAACCTGATTGTACATACCAAGTTTCTTTTTTCTTCAAATGATAGTGCATAGAAAAGTGTGAGTCTTTTTTTGGAAACACTAACAACTTTCCACAATAATCTTCATCATTGTGTATCCAAAGTTCATGACCCCAAATCTTTTCTACTTTTTTGGGTGTTTTAATATCTACTGGTATTATCATCTATTCGTAATCTATATCATAACCACTTTCCTGTCTATCAAGTTGGTTATAAATTTCATCTAAATCATCAATCATTTTTTTAACTAATCCCCAATCTTGTTCTTCATGTGCATCTTCAAGAATGTTGACTATTCTACCTATTTCTTCTGATAATTGTGCCATAAATTTTATAAAAAGTAATATAAGTTATATGGAATTAAATATAAAGTTATTAGAAAAAACGAAATTATATGTAAAAAAATATAAAATTATTTTATACTCTTCCTTGGCCTCTATATTTCTTCACATAGTTTCTTGAATTTTTAGAAGCTGAGTTCTTTGTTTTTGCATGAACTCCTGGTCTCTTTTTTCTTTGTGAATTAAATATAGAACCAATACCAAATGCTTTTGCCATTGATTATTTATTAATGAGTTTTGATTTCTTTAATGCTCTTGCAGTTTGAATCCATTTTTTACCAATTGGGTTATAAACTGGTTTTCTAACAAATTTATTTACTGCCTTTTGAACTTCTTTTGCGATAGGTCTGTAAACTGTATTATCTACAATTCTGAAATTACCACCAAATAGGTTTTGGAATTTACCTAAGTTGTTTTGAACATCTTTCCAAGATTTCTCTAACAAATCATCTGGTAATACTCTATCTCTTTTTAAGTTTCTTTCTTTTGCAACTTCGAGTGAAGTGTTTACGAATACCATGTAAGTATCGTAACCTAATGATTCAGCATATTTCTTATTTTTCTGAATCTTACTGTAAACATGACCAGTACCATCGATAATCATTCCTAATCTACCTGCTTCATAAAATGATTTTTGTTTAGCAGTTAATTTCTTTGCTTTATCTCTGATACCACCTGGTGTTGCAGTAATTTTATCCCAAAGTTCTGGCTCTTCTTTTTCGATTCTTGCCAAATCTTTTGGGTCAATCCCATTCTTTCTCAGTCCAGCTTCAAATGCAGAATCTGAATTAACTGATTTTAATCCAAATGTAGAGAAAGAAGATTTTAAGTTCTTATCAATACCGAAGATTTCCATGGCAGTAAACGATTTACCCGAGCCAGGTCCACCTGCCATGAAAACACATTTTAAGATACCGGGGTCATCAACACCCTCCAATATCATTTGTTCGATAATAGTTTCTTTGATGTTCAATAGTTCTGTTTCGATATCAAACATTGAATCGACAACTATTGCTTCGGAAATTAATTTTTTAATGCTCAATTTTTGTACTCCTTATTTTTTGTTATTATAAAGTGAGTAAACTTTATTAACCAATGTTGATTTTTTTACCGTTCCATCTAATTCAACATTGTGGTCAGTTTTTGCAGCCTGAACTAACTGGTCTTTTGTCATCGAGTTAAGTTTTGATTTAGTAACTTTACCTTTGATTGCTTGTACAACATCTTCGATTTCTTCTACTACATCCTCAATCTCATCTTTGACATTTTTAACTCTTGTTTTAACTGCCTTTACTTTTTTCTGAACTTTACCTTTGACTTCGTCTACTTTATCTTCAACTACATCTGGAATAAAATCACCGTCAGAATCTTTGATTTTTCCCTGTTTGATTAATAAATACCCAACACCACCAGCTACTGCTAAAAGTGCTAAGATAATTAGAGTTGTTTGCATAATTTTTGATTATTAATTTAAATTATTGTGTGTGAATTATATCACTACTATAAATATAGTATTTTCAGATAAACATATGTTCATCCATATCCTCAGGTGATTTAGAAGAATAATCTTCCAACTCTTGAATTAGACCTGATGATGGGAATAAAGTTGCATATAAAAATACACTTTTTAATATTAATTTTTTTAATTTATTCTTCACCGTATAAACTCCATCTTTTTTCTGGTTCTGGTTCTATTACTATTTCTTCGGTATCCACAACATATACAAACCCCTCACGAGCATCCATATAAAATTGTGTTGTACCGGTATCTTGGTAAATGAATTCAAGAACATCAGTTAAAGAATCTAATACAACAGTAGTATTAGAGAGTGGTGCCCACCTATCACCAGGTGGTACTCTCTTTGCAACTTTTGTTTTTATTTCCTCTTGTTTTATTTGAGGTTCTTTACTCATTAGTCAATTACTCTTATAATTCTACTTTCTTTAGCACCACTTACTTTGTAACTAAGTTGAACACCTGAATTTTCAAAATCAGATACAACTCTTGCTTCAGCTTCTGTTACTGATTGTGCATCTACTAAGTAGATTTCTTTCTTTAATTTTGGGTTGCCATTTTTAAGTGTTGCAACTTCCACTTCGACTGTAACTTCGAAATACTTCATAATTTTAGTTTTATATTTATATATATTTATTTGTTACACAAAGATACAAAAAAATTATTTAATTTCCAAATTTTTTACCAAAAAATTCATAATTTTTTATTACTGATTCATCAGTACCTTCTTTTTCGATGGTTTCTTGTTCACTATCAAATATTGCATCAACAGGACACTCAGGTAAACAGGCTCCACAATCAATACATTCATCTGGATTAATATAAAGTTGTTTTCCGATAAGTTCTTCTTTACTCATACCTTCAACTTCTTGTCCAGCACCATTTACATCAATAGGTCCATGAATACAATCCACAGGACAAACTGTAACACATATTGTATCACATACACCATCACACGCTTTACCAATTATGTAACTCATAATTTTTTATTTTTACAAATATACGAAATTTTTTTGAATAATCCTAATATTCGTACTCTTTTCGTGGGCCTGTAAGATTTCCATTGATTAAAAATGAGCAGTTGAAACATAACATTCTTAGATTTTCGTATTTATGATTTTTTCTATCACCATCTTCAAAATCTAAAACTAAAGGAACTTTACCATCTGTAATTCTCTTTTCTTCAAATCCACACTCATTACACTTCTCTAACATATACCCATTATTGAGTAATCTTTGCTTAAGTTTCCAAATTGGATATTCAGGATATTTTCCTTTCAGAATATCATCCAATGAGTATTTTCCTCTTTTTAAGTTGTAACCTTTTCTAATACCAGTACCATCAGGATTTTTTAAATCCTCAAAGATACCATATTTTCTAGCGTATTTTTTGTAAGTGTTATAAGAAACCCCAAGTAATCTTGCAGCCTCCATAGCAGAACGGGCCTTTTCTTGTACCTCTTTTATTTCAGATTCTAAAAGTGGTTTAGAACCCAATCCTCTTTTCATTCTTCTGTTTTTACCAGCTAAGGATAGGTCTTGTGTTGGGTCAAAGTTTGGGAATATTTTTTCGTCTTTATTTTCCATACTAATGTTCTTTTATATAAGTATAGTATAGAATAATTTTTTGATACACTTTCTTGTTATTTTTTGTTTTTTATACCAAAATTAGAAAATCTGTACCAAGCTCTTTCGTGAAGATAGTATAAAATCATTTTTGTAATGATTTCAACACCACCTATTGCAATTCCCCATTTCCAATTACCTGTAATAACCCAAGAAAGAATCATTGTATCTAATGTGCCGATTATTCTCCAAGTAATTGTTTTTAGTATGTGTCTCCTTTTTGCTACCATTATAGTTTTCCTTCTTTTCTCATTTGTTCTCTTATCTTGGTAGCAGATATCTCTTCGATTTCTTTTGGTGGTATATGTTCAATAACTTCATAACCAACACCCCTACCATAATTAATTGATTCGATATCAGGTATTATTGTTGTAATAACTCTACCATCTTGTATCAATTCTTTTAGTTCTCCCTCATGAATCATTTCTTCAATTTGATGAGCAGTCCAAGGTTGGTTTTCATTTGGTTCAACATCTCTAATTGCTAAACAAACATTCTTACCTTCTTTTAATCTTTGATTGATTAACCATAGATGTCCTTTGTGTAAAGGTTGCCATCTTCCAATAAACATTGAATATTTTTTCATTATATAAGTGATTGTGTTTTTTTGTATAAATGATTAAAATTATTTGTAAAGAAAGGTAAATCTTTCATTTCTTCTAATACTTCTAAAAATTCTTTGTGGTCTTTATGATTTGGATTTGTAACATTTTTTTCATTATATTGTTCTTCAGTATAAGTACCCCAATTTGTTATTGCATTATAGAATACATCAAATTTAGATTTACTTCCTTTCATATAATTAGTTATCATATCATAAAATAATTTCATTTCTCTGAAATTACTATCTTGTACTACAAATGAAAAACTAAAGAATTTTATTGTATCTATTGTGGTGATAAACTCTAAATTTTCTAACAATACATCCCACTTACCACCGATTCTTGTTTTTGTTTCATAAGTTTCTTTGGTTCCTGCATCTATTGATACCTCACAACTACTTACATAAGGATGTATTGCTTTTACTCTTTCCCACATTTTTTGATTCCATAAACTTCCATTAGTGTGTAGATGAATTGATTCTAAACTTGTAAATTTTTTAGAATCCAAAGTTTCTAAAAATTCTCTAAATGATTTAGAATAAAATGGGTCAGCAGTACCTGTTAGATACAATCTCTTTATTGTTGGTGATATTTCATTTGTAATTTCATCAAGTTTTCTTTCAACTTGTTCTCTATCTTTTCCATAATAATTTATCAATTCGTTTCTACAAGATGGACATTGAAAATTACAACTTCTATCAAAACAAAAGTTTACAGTTTGTATTTCTCTTTTTTCTCTGAAATATGTTATTGATTGTTCATTTTTTTCAACAAATTTATTTGAAAAGTTGTTGTTTTTTAAACCTGATAAATAAGGGCATTGTTTTTCATCGCAGAATTTATATGAACCATCTATAATTGATTCTCTAACTTCTTTTGCTTTATCACTATGAAAACTTGATTTAATGGTTTTCCCATCCCAAACATCTACTGGTAACCAAGAAGGACAACAAAGGAATTGTCTATCATCGAATACCTCAGTATAATTGAACGGTGCTGAACAAATATACTTGGTTTTATCAATCATTACAATTTATTTATTTTGGTGAGGTAATTTATAATTTTTGAAAAAGATTTTTCTGGTGTATCTTTTGTAGTATCAATATCTATGAATTCAACTTCTGGTGATTCATAATCTTTTGTATGAAAGTGGTCTCTATCTCTTTTATCTGTACAATGTAAATAAAATTCTTGGAAGTTATCGAATCCAATTTTTTCTTTGAATTCTTCTCTTAACCATCTATATGGTGCAACAAGAGATACTACAACATCACATTTATTGTTGTGGAGATACTCAGTTATCATCTGAGCATTACGAATATTATTGATTCTACCTTCTTCTGAATAATCTTTGTTAGTAGTAAGTTCTCTTAAATCATCTCCATCAAGATGAAATACATCTTTTCTCCAATTTCTCTTTTCGGTTTCGAGAAATGATTTAAGTTTTTTACCCAAAACAGTTTTTCCAGCACCTGGCTGGCCGGTGAACCAATATATCATAACTTTTATTTAGTTTTACTTTTACTCTTTTTTACCACCAAAAATCTTACCTGCTTCAGCAATACCAAAAGAACCTAAAGTAATTATTACGAATGAATTATAAATAAATTCATTGATTACTAAATCCTTACCTACATATCCTGTTACAAGGTCTGCAATTGCAAATAGAGTCATTATCGCAAATGATGCGAATCCTACTACTGATTTTTCGTTGATATCGTTTTCGTCTTTAAACAAATCTTTAAATGCCATTTTAATTACTCCTATTAAGTTAGGTGTAACCTTTATTAATAATATATATAATATTTTTACAAATTAGAAAAATATATACCACAGAATGAAACCTGTTAGTAATCCTTTAAACCAACCAATCCATGCTGCAGTTCTTGGATTTCTATCAACCCAATTCCATTTGTTTTCTAAATAAGTTTGTATCATGTTTTTATTTTCTTTTCGTTTACGAGATTGTTTTACTCGTTCTTCTCTTATATTAAGAACTTTATATCGATTTTCTGATATTTCGTTTCCTCTACTCATTATGCCCAAGTAAATGCTGAATCGTAATCTATGTAAGTAACTTCTGCTTCACCATCTTTTTCAATAGCATCAGCAATTGGTGGATAAACTCTTTTGTAAGCATCGTTTGAAGCTCCAATAAAACCTTCTTTGGTTATATTTTGTTGAGAAGTATCTCCGAATAATAAACATCCATTTGTATGTTCATCTGTATTACCTGTGTGCCATAGAATATAAGTAAAATTTGGTACATCTTGTACATGAATCATTCCTTTGTGCATTGAACCATACTTTTTAACATATCTTCCATGATAACCACCTTCTTTTCTTAATTTTAGTTTATAAGTTCCAGCGGGTATTCTTGTTTCTCCCATTACTTTTGTATCTCTTGCTTCATCTTCTATTGTAAAACAAAGAAATTTTCTTCCTTCTGTTACATCAAATAACATTCCTAATGTTGAATCCTCTTGTGAACTAAATCTTAAAACTTCTAATTTCATGTGTTTCTCCTTTTATTTTATTCTATATGGTATTTTGTGTTGTTTCCAAAATTGATTTAAAGTACTTTTTAAATCTCTTAATGTTGAATTTAATTTTTCTTTCTTATCTCTTGTTGTAGTATTGAAAAAACTTGAAGGAATGATTCCTTTAACATAATTTTTTATATCAAATACACCAATCTCATTAAGTTCTATTTTATTTTCTTTGATTTTTACACTAATATTATGTGATTTATAAAATCTATTTAATGTTTGTGCTAAATCTTTTACTACTGATTTTACAAACTCTTTGTTTTTTCTACCATCATTTGAATATCTTGACCAAGTATCTTTTGGTAATAACTCTTGAGCTATTTGACCAGCCAATCTAATCATAGTACCTTCATCTACTGAATTTTGGCCATATTGGTCTCCTTTTGTGTATTCATAAGAACCACCTGAATACTCATCTATATCTCTATCGATTGCATCTTTTGGTTTTGGAGTTCCATCTAATCTTGCTTCTTCATCCTCTAAATAAGAAAGGTCTAATCTCTGTCCATATTCGTGGAAGCTTCTACTGACTGACATTCCTTTTGGAAACTTTTTCAATGATAATAATTTTTCTATGTTTTTTGGTTTTGACCAATCAAATCCCATTTTATCTAAAATTCTTTTATCCTTGAATTTTATAGCATATTTTTGTCTATTGTGTCTTACAAGAAGTTCAATACTATTACCACTAATTCTATGGTGGTCTAATTTTGCTTCATTTATTGGTAAGGGTTTTAAATCTGCTTTCTTTCTAAGTTTGTTTATAAGAATTTTGATTTTCTTTTGATTTGGTGAACCAGGCATTGCTTTCATTGCCTTCGAGTAAAGTTTATACAACTCAATTCTCTCTGATGAAGAAAGTTTACCCATTTCTTCTTTTAACTTAGTTTGTTGTACACTTAACTGATTTGTTTCTTGGTCCTCATCATCGTTTTCTAAATCTGGTTGACCATGATTTGTTTTCTTGAAGTTAGTTCCACCACTATAATCTCTATTCTTTCCTCTTAATGCTGTGTGGTAATCTGAAGTTCTACCTTGCATATAATTTTGAGGAACACCTTTTGATTCATCAACACCTTCGTAGATAGATTTAAGATACTTTAAAAATTCTTTATCATTTTTCATATCTTTAAAATCTCTATCAGCAAATACTTTCTTTACGAAATCTCTTACATCCTTTGAATCTTGTCTGATTTGGTCTATTGTAGAAAACATTCCTTCGTTTATTGATTCTTTAAATAATATTTTACCAGTTTTATCTTCTACTGCAACACTTGCTCTTGGATAACCACCTTGCATCATTCTAAATGCAGCAGGAACTGCTTGTGGAGTTTTTACTAATTCTTGTTTTACCACTTTACCTAACATAGTAGCAACGATAGTTACAGGATAACTACCTTTCTTTACAGCTTTGTGAATTTGTGAAAGTGTTGCCTCATTTGTATATCCATCATCATCTCTCAAACCTTTTTGTGGAGCGTATCCATAAGAACCACTACCACCATGTTTATTACCACTCATTTTGTTTGCGTATTCTTTAAATGCATTAAGGATTTGTTCTTTTACCTTTCTTGGTAAACCACTATGTTTTGTAGAAGCAAAATCTTCAGCATCAGATTTTTTGATGTTTTTAGCCACATCTTTAACTGATTTAGATACATCAGATGGTTTGATATCACCTTTATTCAAAGCGTGAACCATACCCATGAATTTTTGTTGTTGTTTTGATTTTGCTGGCATAATTATTCCCTATTATGTATATAAATATAATCGAATTAATTATTACCTCTTCTACCAACACTACTTCTACTTGAAGAAGAACTTCCTCTACTGATATTAGGTCTTGTAACTCGTGTTGGAGTACTTCTAACATTATTAGGTGTTCTTGTTGGTGGAGTTACCCTAATAGGATTGCTGTTTCTATTAGGTGGGGTTATTCTAATTCTATCATTATTTCTTATGGGTGTTCTATCTTCTATTTTGATATCATTATAATTTCTACGAGGAACGATTTTATCTTTGTTTTCGTATCTTCTAATTCTAACACCATTATTATCATTAGACCTACCTCTGTTTATAGTAATATTTGTGTTGTTATTATTTGAACCTCTTCTACCATTTATAACTACTCTTGGTCTTTGTGGTTTTACAATAAACTGATTATAGTTTGGTCTGTAATTCCATCTATGAGGATTATATCCCCATGCCCAACCATTTCCAAATCTAAATGGGTCATTCCAATAACTCCATCCATAATACGACCATCTATTCCAACGATTCCATCCCCAATTGTATGGATAGTTGAAAGACCAGTTCCACCAATAAGTTGTTCTATTCCAATATAAATCAAATGCTGAGAATGGAGTTCTATATAATCCTAACTCCCAAGAATTATCATAATACCAACTCAAAGGTTGGTTCTGTGCATATTGAGCGAAATCCCATCTGAATTGGTTATCAGTTCGGAGTTTCCAATTCAAATCCATTCTACTCTCAATAACATCTACCCTAACATCACCAATATATTCTGGTGTGTGATTGAGTGTGGAAAGTTGATACATACTTCCACAAGATGTTAATAAAAATGTAAGTAAAATAAGTATATAATATCTCATACTTATAAATATGAGGATTTAGTGTTTTATGTGTTGAACTCTCCATTTGATATCCTTTGTTCTTAACATTTTCTTAGTGGCATCTACATTCTTTTTAGAATCATCAGCGAAGTAAATATCATCATAACCTTCATTATCAATCTTATCTTCAATCCAATCAGCTTTATCTTTTGGGTTGTTCGATGCTAATGCGGTTACATAAATCTTACTCATATTGATACCAATATCTTTGAGGTATTGTCTAATCGGTTTGTATGCAGCTCTTGCGGTAAGGATATGAACTCCATCACCACCACTACTACTAACAACCCTACGAAGTACTTTAGTTATCTTTTTGATTTCATCTGGATTCTGAACCTTTGAGAAATCAGAGAAATCAAATTCATCACCTGGTTTTTCATTGTAAACTGCATATTCACCAGGTGTTAATTTTTTCTTTTTACCATTGTTGGTTACATAAATAAATGATGTAGTTTTAACGAGAGTATCATCGAAATCAAATACTCTTAGTTTTTTTGATTCTGTAAATAAACTTCTTGCTATCATATCTTTTAGTCTAATCATTTCAACCTATAAATATACGAAAAATATTTGAATTTTCCAAATTTTAATTGTTAAATTTTATATTTTTTAAAACTTTATGAAATGATTCTGTATCGAATTCTAATAAAAGTTTCTGGTTGTGAATTAAAACTTCTTTCATTTCATTTCTCATTTGAATTAATTCTTCTTTTGTTTTGCTTTTAAGATATTTAATCACTTCTAAAACTTTTTCTATTCTATCAATAAAATAATCACAAGTATCATATGATTCATCCCACCACTTATCAAAAGTTTTAAATCCATATGATTTTAGTTTTAGAAGTGAATTGGGTGAAGCTATTAATATAAATGGGTGTTTTGCTAATATTGGTTTGATTGTTTTTTCTGAGAAGTAGATTGTATCGTTTGCTATTTCACTTTCTGTTACAATTGAAAAAAATGTTTTTTCAAAATCATCAATTTGTAAATACTGACCATAGTAATCACCAGGATATGCACTTTCTTCAGAGGTTTCAATAGTTGTGGGTAGTATTTCATAAAATTTTTTAATTATACTATCTTCTAAAGGTTTTTTATTTTTATCATTAAGATACTGTGGAATTTTTTCTAAATATTCTTCCATATAAGTTTCTACATATTCACCTTTAAAACTATAAAGAAAATCATTTAGATAATTATTTCTAATCAGTTCATGAAATAAATAAAATCTATGTGGTTTAATTCTATGATTATAACATAAAAATAATTTTTCAATCTTATCATCTTTAAAAGTATAATCATCATCTAAAATATATTCACAATGCCAGTAATTGACATATAGTGGATATTCAATTGTTTCTCCTTCTTGTAATTTATGTGAAAAGGCTGAGCAAGTTAGAGGAGTAAATGGGTATTTTTCTGAATTATCTTCTAAAATACAATTGTGAGATATAAAATATATCTCATCTTTTTTAAAATTATATTTTTTAATAAACTTAATAATTGGTTTTAATGTATGAGCATCATTTGTAAAGTAAGGTAATTTACCAAACCAATGTCCATCATCGTCCATGTAAAAGATGAACTTACATTTACCTTGTTTAATATCATTTAAAACAGTTTCATCAATAAAGTTTTTATAGATTCCATCTTCATAAAAATTAAATGGAGTTGATACTAAAACATAAAAATAATTACCAGTTGGATTTTCTTCAAATATAAATTTTTTGCCTCTTATTACAGAATCATCTGTAAATCTACCCCTACCTTCCTCATTTTCTAAATAAGGTCTATCTAATTCATCAAAATAATCAAAGGGATTTTTATTAAAACTCCAATTTTTTTCTAACCAACATGGTCTCGGAATTTTTAATATGGGGTCTATTTCATTTCTTTTTATAACAACTTTATTCAAAACCTTTATTTTTCTAAGTATGAGGAAATATATCCAGCGATTCTACCTGCTTTGATTTGTAGATGTTCCCACTCGTTTTTGGTAAGTTTTCTTTTTCTACCTACATAATCTAATCCAAGTGAACCAACAAATTTTTCATCTAAAGTAAACATTGGAATTACATATGAAGATTTTGTTCCTACTGATTCGGCTGCTCCTTTTAATCCATAGGTTGCAACTTTTGGGTCATTGAAATCATTTATAAAGATTCCTTTTTGTTCATCATTTAACATATGGTCAAATGCTTTTGGATATAATGAAGTGGGGATATTATTGAAAGTGTGTGATACCGATGAAACTCCTGCTTTTGTAACTTCGTAGAATATTGAGAACTTTTGGATTGATTTACCCGTAGGATAAAAATTACCACCATTGTGAAACTGAGAAATCCAAACTCTATCTGATTTAAATTCTTCTCTGATTTCTTCTAACTCATCGTTAATAAGATTAGTGTTTGCTATGGTTTCTCTAACCTTATCTCTTTTTTTATCTTGTCTCTGCCTGTGATACCTATCTATAATAAGATATAGTACTGGACCAACTACACCAGTTAAAAATGCTCCTAATAGTTCCATGAGGTGGTTATGATTTTCAGTTATTACTTGTTCCATCTTTATCGTATTCGTCTAAATCTTCCATGTAATCAGCAACATTTTTAAGGTAATCAGATGCAAGAGTTAATTTTTCTTGAACCCAACCATCTAATTCTTCAATGTTTCTTTTTTTTATATTATCATAAATGACTTTAGCGGAACGAACTGATGATTTTAAAGATGATAATCCCATACCTACTTCATGGTCATCTTCTTCATTTACTGATTCTTTTTTTAAACCAGTAAGTTTTTCAAACTTTTTCTTATCGATTTTACCAGATAACAAATCTAAAACATGCTTAGTGATATCTTTACCTGTTTTTTTGTTTACAACTTGCATTTCATTTACAGAGTTTTCTTCTTCTTTGATTTGTTCTTGAGATTTAAAAGCAGTGTGATATGGATTAGGATAAACCTTGCCAAGTTCTACTTTTGATTCTGATAATATATTTTTTAATTTAATCACTTTAGTTTACCTTTTCGTCAATTGGTCCTTTGTAATCAGCATTTTTGTATAAAGATGATATCTTATCATCCATTTCTTTTTCTAATTTCTTTTTATCTTCACCAAGTTT
>Ga0213859_10000242_pt1 | contig 25273 bp, 22 predicted proteins | sample PICome_2_FD_160133 | JGI IMG/M metagenome (GOLD analysis project Ga0213859, IMG submission 160133) | Coastal seawater microbial communities near Pivers Island, North Carolina, United States - PICO304 | ecosystem: Environmental > Aquatic > Marine > Coastal | place: USA: North Carolina...
TTCCTGGTCAGAGTGCTGCTCATAGAGACCATTCTTTTTAATCCAGTTGTAGATAGAAACATAATTTGCTAAGTCTTCATCGATAATAAATGTGACGTTTAAGTCACCTGTCTCAATACCACCAGCAGCTGCGATGGGGAAAGACCTGAATCTAGTTGGGACTTCAGTGAATGGTAGAGTAAGGTCGGGGATATTGGCACGCTGACAGAAAAACTCTACGCCAGGAAATATCTCCAAGTCTAATCGAAATCCGACTGGAGCGAGAAAGTTTCTATTCTTGGGTTGCTCTGAATACCACTTACTCTGTGCCATTGTGTTTTATTTTTATTTAGGTCATAAAAAAAGAGGGTCCCGAAGGACCCTCCGTTTGGGGAAACCAACGACTGATATCAGTTGATGTTGGTGATTTGTACTCTTCTGTAGTACTGGTTGCTGTTGGCATTCATTGCCTCGCCAGTAGGAGCGGAACCGAAGTTGCCGTCTACAGTTACGAATGGGTTTGCGACCATGCCGTAGCGAGTCTTGAAGCCAATCTTGGGCTGGAAGGTGTCCTGACCGATGGAGCGGACCATCTGGAGGGGGACATATGGGCAATAGAAGAGACCTGCATCATAAGGTGAGGTGCCCTTATAACCCATGGTGTAGTAGTGCTTAGAAGCAGTGCCCTGGGTGTAGGAAGGACCACCGAATGGGTCGATGAAGACCTTAACACGACCGTTGAGGGTGCCAGCGAATACGTTACCAGTGTCATCAACACTCATTGAAGTGCTGAGAGCAGGAGCGTAGTCAAGAGCGCCAGTGAGGTTGAGAGCGGAAGCAACGTCTGCAGAGCAGATGATGAAGTTGCCCTTACCACGGCGGGTTTCCTGAGCGATAGCGTTAGCGTCACGGTCAATCTGGAATAGAAGACCCTTGAACTTCTCTGCCATCCAACGACCGTTGGAGTCAACATCGAGGTCGAATACGCCAGGAGTTGCAACGTTGTGCTGAGCACCAGGCTTAGCAACGAAGTATACGGTACGGATGATTTCGCGGTTGATTTCAGCAAGAATCTCAGAGGAGAGAATATTTGCTAGCTCTTGCTCAGCGTCAAGACCATGAATTGCCTTGAGGTCTTGTGCAAGCTCTAGGGTGTATTCTGCCTTGAGTGCTCTTGACTTAGCAGTCACCGAGGTCTTCTCGATGCTGAATGCCATCTCGCGGAATGCGAAATTGGTTTCACCGAGTTGCTCTAACTCAGCACGGGTCATCTTAGAACCGAGCTCGTACGTGCCTTGTGGTGAATCGTTGAGGACTGCAGGGTTGTTACCCTCCATTGTACCACCAACACCAGCTTGGTTACGTACTGTAGGAGCACCATATCCACCAGAGAAGCCTGCATCAGGCTCGTTGTATAGTGCCTCTTCGCCGCCTTGATTCTCGTACTTCGCCTTCATTGCGAAGATGAGACCTGTAGGACCAGACATAGGCTGGACACCGCAGATGTCATAAGCAACGAGGTTAGGCATTGCACGGCGGATTAGGCTGATGAGCACAGGGTCGAAACCAGCGATAGCGCCAGTCGATGCTGCTGCACCAGTCATATTGGAAGCGCCAGCGAAGTTTACAGCAACTTCGTTAAGGACGCCGCGCTCTTCGCGCATGAATTTTTCTTGGTTCTCAAGGATAACAGCGGTAACAGCCTTTCTATGTGAATCGGTGATCTCATCGAGACCCGAGTGGTTAAGAACAGGTGCCCACTTTTCCTGGAGATTTTGAGCGTTAAACATTTTTAACTCCGAGTGTTTTTAGGAAAATGGGTTGACGTAATTATTTAGACCAGCGAGCAATTGCATCCATGTATGCCTTCATGCTATCAGACACGTCGGCGGTGGATTCTGCTGCTACTGGTGTTTCATCCGTAACTTCTGCCTTAGGAGCAACTGCCGATGGGAAGTATGACTCCTTGATAGTCTTGAGTTGACCACGGAAGGATTCTTCCGAAACAAACTCAACACCTTCAGCGAGAGAAGCTAGTTTTTCTTTCTGGGTGTCAGCAAGACCTTCGCTCATCTCTCTAGTGATGATAGTCTTGGTGTGACCAGAAATACGATTATTTAATTCAATGTTGCGCTCAACCTGCTCGTTAAGGCGCTGTTCCATCTCACAAAGCTCTTGATTCATTGACTCGACAACATCAACTTTGTCGTCGGGAATTTCAAGATAGTTTTCTTCAAAGACTGTCTTGAGACCCTTCATGAAGTTTTCAGCGATTTCAAGCTTGAGACCTGAATCGATGGCAACTACATTCTCTTCTAGCCAGTTTTGGATGGCATAGTTGAGAGTCTCATCTACTTTCTCGGAGAGAGAAGTCTTAATCGCTTCAACTTCTTCTGCGAGTTTGGTAGCATACTGCTCTTGTAGTGAAGTTACTTGCTCAGTAATCTTTGCTTTTACAGCAGCTTCAAAGATTGTCTTTGCTTTATCTTTGAATGTCTCAGAGATTACTTCGCCTTCTACGAGAGCATTGATATCCTCGTCTGAGGAATAATCAATTTCTTCCATACCAAATACTTTGGTATCGTTAGGACCACCAGGAATTTCATAACCTGAGGACTTAACTGAAGGTGCGGGATCCTGATGCTTGTCGCGGGTGACGTGACCGTCATCTACTCTTTTGTTATGCTTAGCAGCCTTGTCGCCAGGATTATCTTCACCCTGAGGCTTCTCATAGGTAGACCCACCATTATCTTCCACTGACTGACCAGGGACCACAGAAGGTGAAACAGTTGGCATAGGATCTCTACCAGCTGCCTTGGCGTTTACTGCAGTGTTAGTCTGACCACCAGATGGTTGCATAAAACCACTAGCCATTGCGTTGCCAGGTACTACACCAGCACCAACACCAGGCATAGGATCTCCAGCTTCTGCAATAAACTCCTCAAATTTTTCGTTTAACATATCTGACATTTTGGTTTCCCCTGTACAGTTATTACATTTATTCTACAGTTATTTATTAAAATCATAAATTAAACAAGAAGTCCTCAAAGACCTTGAGCGACCTCTCTTCAATATTTTTCCGCGTTGACTCGGAAATATATCTTTTGTATTTATCAACTTTTGATTCCTTAAGGATTCCATTATCCCAGACCCACTCTTTGCCTTCCATGATTCCATTCACGAAAGCATCAGGTGCTGATGGGTCGGCAACAATGTCAGCAGCAGTTGCCAACATGAAATCATCGCGGACATAATTTGCACCGTTTCTCTCTTCGATTGACCCCATGCCTCTAGAAGAGACACCTAACTTAACACCAGACTCTAAAAGATTTCTGGCAATGTTACCCATGGGTGTTGAAAGAATTTGTGCTTTTCCTCTAAAGTTGCTGCCCTCAGATTTGAGAGAAACGATTTTGTGGGAAACGCGGTCAAGATTGACAGTAGGACCATCGGGATGACCTAACTCACCGAGAGCACGCCCAGTGAGGACATAGCTCTCATTGTAACGACCAACCTCTTTCTCTAGTACGGAAAAAGGATAGACTCTACCGTTGCGATTCTTAATGTCGCCCTGAAGGAATACACCTTCAATGTAAAGATTCTTACTTCCGTTAGATTCTTCTACTAGGACTTCAATGTCCTCAATACTCTCGGTAATTAGTTTCATTCTTCTGTGCCTTCTGGTGTTTCGGTATCAGTTTCTGCAGTAGGTTGTTCAGTAGTTTCTTCTTCCTCTTCCGCAGATACGAAATAGGATTTTGCTAGGACTTCTTTATATCCTTTCATCGTTTCCGCTGCCTTCGCATACAGATGGTCATTAATTTTGTCCATCGCATCGATTTTATTTCCAGCGGCAATCGCATTGATAATGTCAATAGTTTCCATTTAATTAAAGCATGTATAATAATTATTTATCAGAATCGCTTTCTGCAGATGCTTTTGCAGGTTTTGCAGCGGGAGGTTCGGGTGGTTGAGCAGACATTTCCAATACCTTTGCATTCATTTCATTTGTATGTACAGGGTCTGGAACAATACCTTTTTCGATATCTGCTGCCATTTGAATATCCATTTCCTCATACACAACATCAGATTGCTTGAGGACTTCTTTCCTTACATATTCTGTAGAGTAGTATTTACCAACGAATGGGTCTAACTTCATCAGAATATCTAAGCGAGTATTTAGAATCTCTGCATCGCGCAACTCAGAGAAGTGATTGTCAAAGAGGAAGTCATACTGGATGTTTTCTTCCATCTCTTCCCAGTCTTCTGGGGTGAGCACACCCTTGAGGACTAGTTGAGTCTTGAGCATATCGTGGAAAACGTATGCAAACTTCTTGCGTAGTCTTCCGACAAATTTTGTAAACTTTAATTCGTCTCGTAGTACTTCTGTAGTCTTACCAAGGTTGAAGCCTTTGTTGTCATCGGTAAGACGTGAAGGTGGTAGGTTAAGTGAGTTGTAAAGTTTCTTCTTGAAATACTCAACGTCTTTTAATTCACCTAAGTTTTGACCACCAGGAAGTGTTGTGATTTCTGTGCCTCTACCACCTTCACGGCGAGGTAACCAGAAATCCTCAAGCATACTCATATGCTTTTTGTCATCACGAATCTCACCAGTGTTTGCATCGTAAACAAGTTTGTTACGATATCTCTGCATAACATCGCGGAGATATTGCTCTGCTTTTACCTTGGGTAGATTACCAACATCAATGTAGAAAATTCTACGCTCGGGTGCGCGTGACAATCTGTAGATAACAAGACTGTCTTCAATCATTCTCAACTGGTTGAGTGCCTTGATTGACTTGTGAAGATAACTCAAATTCATCTTCTTATTCAAGTCCATCAAACCGCAAGGTGCGAATGTGACGGCATCAGCAGCAAACTTCATGCCACCTTGCATTGGGTCAGGACCACCAGCAAATGAAATAAATCCTTTCGGATTATACATGTAGTATTCTAGATACTCACCAAAATCATATGCAGTTGCAGACTGTGGATTTGCGTTTCTATCTAACAGTTGCTGCGCTGCTTTCTTTTCTCTGTCTTGAATTCTTTGTTTGACTTTTTTAATCTTGAGAGGGTCGATGTATCTAACTTCTACGATACCCTTACCAGGATTTGCTAAGTCAATTACTTTATGATAGTAGACACGTCCGTCGATATACCAGTTACGGAAAATTTCGTGTGCTTTCTTATCAAAGTTTAAAAGTTTTTTGATGTAATCAAACTCTTTGCGAATCTTTCTTTTGATAGGTTCGCCTACTTCTAAGTTTGATAATTCAATCTGCACAGCAGATTGGTCTTCATTACTAACAATTGCCTCATTGACAATCTCATCAATTGCGGTGTCAACTTCTGGATGAAGCGCCATATCACGATAGCGCCTAATGAGGTCAAACTCATTACGCGCTGTGCCTTCGATATCCACATAATGACCGAAGTAGCCACCTGCTACGGTAGCTACTCCATCGTCCTGTTGCGGAGGAATCGGGGACTGTCCCTTGGGTTTCGAGACAGCCCCATTGATTGAGAATCCGAAAAGTTGACTCATTTTTTAGAATATCACTGATACTTTATTTATCAGAGTTTGATATCCCCACCTTTGACGCCAGAAGCGGTGCCCTTAGTTGCAGTCCAATACTGGAGTTGGAATTCAACTGTGAAGTCCTCAATCTGGTCGTTGCTATCATAAGCAACGTCGATTTGAGAAACGTTAGTTGGGAATGCACCGATTAGAGTATAGGTTCTTAAAACAGAACCTGCGTCGGATGAATCTCTTTCGAGTTGCTTGACTGTGAGGTCCTTAAGGAAACCAGTGTTGCTCTCATCGGGAATCCAAGTAGCAGCAGTGTTGCCTTCGTGACGATTCATCGCTTCCATCCATCTTTCAAATCCGTGACGGATTTCAAAGTTTCTGTCGTTGATGACGGTTACAGTCCATGTATCGAAGGTGCGGTCACCAGCAATTTTAACTGTGCGACCACGGAATGGGACTTCGATTACACCCAAGTTAGATGCAGGAAGTGCAGCAGACTTGCAAAGCATGTTTACTGTGTCAAGTGTTGGTGCCTCACTACCTAACTCTGATGGGAATTGAAACTCACATAGAAATAGATTACTCTTAACACCTTGTTGTACGGTGTTTAAGAATGATTTGATGTTGCTTGTTACAGCCATTGTTGTTTTCCTCTTACGTTAATTAGTTAATAAAATATCAAACTTGACCAGTTACTTCCTGGAAGGAAACACCTGATTTCGTTGCAACGAAAGTGAGAGTGATGTAGTTAATCGACCTTGCTGGCTTCAAGTAGATGTCAGCAACAAACTCGTTTCTGTCAATGACATCAGGAGTATTATTTGTTTCGTCGCAGACTACTAGGAAGTCAGTAACACCTCTCTTTGCTTGTACTTCACCCATGTAGGAGTTTACAGTGGAGAAGAATGACCCTCTGGTTGTGGCGTCATTTAATTCAAAGAGCACACCGCGTGCCGCTGCTTGGACTCTTCTCTCGATGTTGAGGAAGAGACGGCGGACGTTGATTCTGTCGAATGCACTTGGAGTTGTTTGTGCAGTCTTGTCTCCGAAGAGGACAATACCTTGACCAGGGAAAGAAGTAATAGGATTAATTCTACCGAGGTATAACTCGTCTCTATGTGCCTTGGTTGGAGTATATGCAAGTTTAATTGCACCTCTGAGGTTACCTCTCTGGAGACCAGCAGGTGAATACCAATCTTCAGCGTTGAGTGAAGTCTGGACACAGAGACCAGCAACGTCACCGTTGCAAGGAATGTAACGATACTTATCGTTGAAGCGGTCATAGATATACTTGTAACCGCTATCTAGGACAGCGTAAGAGCTGCTTGGGAATGTGCTAAAGTGAGAAACGATTGCATCTTTCTGTGCAGTAACATCAGAAAGACCAACGAATCCAGTGCCGTAGGGTGAGCAGAATGCGATGCAATCTTTTCTGGTATCAGCAATTTCAATTGCCTTGAGTTGCTTGGTGATAGTATCAGCGCCAGGTTGAGAACCAGTTCTGATGCTGCCACCAGAAAGGATGAAATCGATAGTGATGTTTTCTACATCAGTGAAAAGATTTAGAGCATCTTGGACACCAGAGATGCCAACCGCATAGTCATCAACACCACCACTTAGTGATAGTGCTTCACCACCTGCAGCAGGAAGGTCATCAGCATAAACATACTTGGACTTTCTGTTGATAACAGTTGGAAGATATGCAGAAGCACCTTCTCCGTCTACTGCAGCGGGGTCTCTGGAAACATAAAGGAATGTCTCTAGAAGTGTGCCAGCAACGCCACTGATTGCGCCATCTTCGTCGATAACTGCAACGTGGGTGATGTTAGCAGATGCAGGTGCAGGTGCTAGTGAAGACCAGAGTGCAGTGCCATGATATGTGTCGGTTGCATATGTAGTGCTGCTGCCGTCAATAGTAGAAACCTTGAGGGAGTTTCCTAGGGTGCCTGCAGTGCGAGCAGCGAAGTGGTAGGTTGTTGTGCCTGCCTGTGCTGCCTGGTCATCAGCAGATCTGATGAGGACGCCAGTGCCGCTATCTTCTGCGTTTGCTAAGCTGGAAGACTCAACTCTTACAACTCTCAACGTACCACCGTAACCTAAGAAGGTGGATGCTACATACCAATCTTCATAGTTAGAATCGTTTGGTTTGCCAAACGTGTCAATAAATTCTTGTTCTGTTGAAATTGTAGTGATAACACCAACTGGTCCTTTCTCGAAAGAACCTACGATAGCAGCAGTATTTGCCAAAGAAGGCACTGCAACTGAATTGGTTAAATCACGCTCTCTTAATACAATTCCAGGTGATACTTGACCCGCCATGTTTATCTCCTTGTAGAAGCATTTTTAATCTACAAATATTTAGGAAAATGAGTATTTCAGATGGTCATTTTTTGCAGGAACGACGCATGAACGCTTTACCAATCAGGGTATTCACAACGGTCAAAAATAGATGTTGTGATTCTGGATACAACTATTCTTTGTATAGCACACACTTTACACTCATATGAATATGACGAAGGTAAGTGTGGTTTTGATTTTCTATGGAGATAAAATTCTGTTACCAAGTCTTTACTCTCACCGCAAGTCCTACACCTTCTCTCCTTGAAAAGTAAATGCTCTAACTTTAACTGCGAGTCAAAATCCATTAGTAACCTAGCATATAAGAAACATCAACAGCTTTGTCACCATACTCATCTAGGTGCCAGACTTCGCCATCTTTATCAACATAGATTGCTTCTTCATCATCAACACCATTTACAATAAAACCAAAGGGAGACATGTCTTGCTCAATTTGATTTGCCTGCTCTTCATAGATACGTTTACGGACATCATTGTCTGTCATCTCTCTGAAGTATGGTTGGACTGCCAACCAAGCAAACAAGACGAGACACATTACCAAGTCATCATGGTGACCCTCGTCTGCTTCAAACGATTGATTCTTTTGAATGAATGTTGTCAACTCAGCAATAATTTCATAGTCATTGATGAGTAGTTTGTCATCCTCAATCAAAGTCTTGAGATTGGAGCATCCCACTTTTTTAGTGACCTTGGACATCTTGAGACCAAGTTGTGATTTAGCACCAGAGAATCCTTGACCGACAACCTGTCCTGCTCTTCCTCGCATTGCACACATAAGGATGTTGGGATACTCCAAGTCATAGTGGAGGATGTTACCCACTTGCTCACCAATGTCATTAACTTCAATTAGAATGTATGCGTCATTATAATTTTTTCCTACTTGGTCTACGATGCTTGGGAATAGAATTGGTTTGATTTGATTGTTTCGATACTTTGCTACAATGCGCCACGGTAGCGTTGTGATATCGAATACGATAAAAGCGGAGTAATCATTGTCAGTTCCGCGGGAAACGTCAACTGTCATGATATAGTCTTTTTCTGGGTCAGCATTCTCATAGACCATCAGACCCTTGCTATTATCAGCGATAGGGTCTTCATACACCATCGTGCGAAGTTTCGATGCAGAGATGAGAGTATCAACAGACCCTAGGAATTCACATTCAAATTCCTGTGTAAACTGTCTCTGCGATGTGTTGGCAATTGTTTGCTCTTTCCATGCAGCATCTCTTCCTGGAACCTGCGACCAATGGACCTCCAGAGGTTTATAGCTATTCTTTCCACGCTCAGCATCATGCCAAAGTTTATAAAACATATTCATGCCGTTAGGCGTAGAAATGATAATAACTTTGGTGGTCTTACCAGAGGAGATGGTAGGATATACAGACGAGAAAAACTGCTCAGAGATATGGTTTGGAATAAACGCAAATTCGTCCAAGAAGATGATGTTAAAAGAGTTACCTCGGACAGATGCAGATGACGTAGATGCAGCAATAATCTTACTACCATTCTCCAATTCCATGGAGCCTCTATTCCAAGCGATGATACCCATCTGCATCCACTTAGGAATATTCTCATACGCGAGTTGAAGTCTCGATAGCAATTCTCTGGCAGTCTCTGCCTTGTTAGCAAGAATTGCAATCTTTACATTGTCATTGAACAGAGCATAATGCAACAGATAAGATACAACCGTAGTTGACTTGCCTGTCTGTCGTGGAAGCTTCGCGATGTTAAATCTTTCTTTGTGGAAATTTTCAATGAGTTGCTCTTGGAAATCCCACATCTTAAATGGGACTAAACCTTCATCCAGAGAAACAATCTTGATATAATTTCTAGTAAAGTATACAGGGTCGTCCTTACACTTAATAAATTCAGCAACCTGCTTCTTTGTGAAGTTGATTGCGGTGTTTGTTTTCTTTAGGTTAGGATTACCAAGATATACGGCGTCTGCCATGTCACATCATACTTTCTTCAAAAGTATTTAGTTGGGGAAGTCTTTCTCCAAATCTTCTAAACGCTTCGCCCAAGTGACACCACCTTCACTCCCCTTGAGAGGATTGATACAAGTGTCATCGCCTAAGTTATTACAAACTAAACCAGCAAGGTCTAATTCACTCCCTCGGTTTCCTGTGCCCGACCATCGATGCTCACCATTAATCCACACCGCACCGCATTTCGGACATTCCTTCCTTGATAATTTGAGGTCGGAAAATTCTCTTTCTTCCATTTAAGTCTTACCTTTAGACGGTAATCATATTATATATGGAAGAAAAAGTTTGTCAAGCTACATTGTGTTAAGAAAACTACACTTTATATATAAATATTCTCTTAACAATTCCACGCCCTAAGGGACTTATTGATGCGTGAATCCTTGTCGTTGGCAGTTTTCTTGCTAGTTAGTTTCTTTTTCATGCCTTTCATTCTGGCACAAAAGGATGCCCTACGGGGATTTCCAACCTTCTTTGATGGTGCCTTAAGGTCGCTTCCAGGATTTTCTCTCTCGTAAGATTTTCTTCCTTTCTCGTTAAGTCCACCTTCTTTGTTTTTTCCTGATTTTTTTGTCCAGGCTGCTCCTTCATCCAATTCGTTGCGGGGAACATCCAAGGATTCACTCACACCACTATCCATATAATCAGCTACAGTATCAAGGTAATCAGTTGCACGGGTAATCTTAGATTGGACCCATGCCTCAAGGTTACCGTCACCTTGGACGTGCTTATTTATTCTTTCGATAGCACTCATAGATACAGCTAATTCTCTACGAACCATGCTATACTCTGAATACTCATTTAATTGAGTGCGGAATTCTTTGAAGGTTTTCATTAGTTGTCTACCAGAATTACGTCGAAAATTGCTCCACCACCTACACCATTTTGAGATAGACCTTTTATTTCTATATCTGTTTTCTCTTCAAATCTTAAAGGAACTGGATAGTCATAGTTGAACCCAGAAGCAAATACTCCAAACTGACCTTTAACATTAAATGCTCCACCAAAAGGTCTTGCATACAATCTAAACAGAGCATCATTGTTAGCATCAATAGAACCTTGAAGTTTCATCAAATATCCTGTCTTGCCAGCAGGGATCGTATATAAGGACATCAAAGTTTGACCAGCACCAGCAATAATTACTGCTACATCATTGACACCATTTTTAATTCTAATCTCATCCTCATTAGTTGTGCCAGTATTTGCAGTAACCATTCTTGCACGGAACACTCTGGAGAATTGTGCTACTGATGCAGCACCACCAATAGTCAAGGTTTCTGTTACGGGAGCATAGTTTTCATCTAAACCCTGAACCTCTACAGTTCCGCCATCATCAGTTACGCCCTGACCAGCATTATCTGCAACTGCAGTTACTGTAGCGGCAGCATAGTATGCATAATCTGCTGCCTTATCCCAAATGGTTTGCCAAGAACCAGCAATGGTATCTCTATATCCAAACTTATTGATATGTGAATAACCAGTTAGAAGACCAGCCGCAATTGGAATGTTGGCGGCAGCACCATAACTGTTGAGTGGATTGCCGAGCTGGTCGGCAAGCATCACTACCTCAAAATTTGTTGTGTCCTGTGCTCTATATTCTTGAGCATCTTTATTCCACTGTGCCATTAGTTTGAATATGCTACTTTAACAACTAGGAAATCAGACCCACCTTCCAAAGTATCGGATGCTTCTTTTTCCAAATAGATAATTTCGTTTGCTGCGATGGTAACATCAGCAATTAATGCTCCAGTGGAATCTTTGCGTGTTAGTGTTGCAGCTGCTCCAGTATTATTAACTCTAACAACGGTTGCTAAACCTACATTGATAGCAGAAGTAAGGTCCGTCTCAGACCCTAATAGTTTGACAATCATTTATCTATTCCTTTGTTAAATTATTTATTCTTCAACCTTCCCACGCTTAAGCATTTTTTGTAACTCAGCAGTGCTGCCTAAGAAGATAGCATTGTTAGTAACAGAGGAAGGACCTTTTTTCTCCTCATCCTTATTTAGGTTTTTCATCTTCTGTTGAAGGTCAATCAATTTGTCAGACATATCTGCAACCTGCTTCATAGCATTGACTGCCACCTCAAATGCTCTAGGGTGTCCTGACTCCTGAGCGACCTCTAGAGCGCCCTGTACTGCCTCTTGACCCTGCTCGATGAGTCTATACAACTCTCCTCTTGTATATTCGTAATCTTTAGTAGCATCAACGTTTTCTTCTTCCTTCACAATCTCAGCAGATTTAGTTTCTTCAGAAACATCTATATCAAAGATTTCTTCCATATTATCCTCAAACTTGGTCATAAGATTTCAATCCCTTCATTAAATCCAAAGTCATCGTCTGGGTTAAGTAGTAATGTATCTGCAGCATCAATAACATTATCTGCATTGAGGTCTGTTGTTGCCTCTGGTTGTGTGGTGTAACGCATAGTCCTCTTATGCTGACCCAAATCACCAATAGATGCTTCGACAATACTCTTGCGAATGAGGTCTGCATTGACAAGAGGACCGTATAGATATGTCTTAGCAGTAAATCCTAGTGTATAGATGATGCTTCTTCTAGTCATGAAGTCATCTTCATAATCATCCTCATAGTCAATAGAGTTGAGGACATATGCAATATCTCTCTTCTCATCCATATCAGGAATCATATTTACTGTGACAGTAAATGCTGGTTGGAAGAATGGCAGAATCTGCTCAATAATCTGCAGAGCATCGTCCTGTGACTTTGCGATGATACCTAACTCAAAACCAATATTGTATGGTACTGGCATGTATTGCTTCTTAGCACCAGTAGTAGACCCATCTTCTTTTAGGTAATACTGAATAGGACTCGTCTTTCTTGACGGGTCATAATTCATATTAGTCATCTCAAATGAGATTCTAGGAAGCGTGATGGCAACCTTACGACCTACCTCAGGATTCTGCTCAAGGCGAGCAAGAAACTTATTCTTCGGACCATAAGCAACTGCTACTTTCTGACGCTCAATTTCAACATTCGTCTCGGGGTCTTTCTTAATGACCTGAATGTTGTTAAACAGCGTGCCGAAAGCAACTACAGTTTTCTTAATACATGAATGGTAAAAGTGATTCCCTAACATCAGAAGCTATCCGTTTTGTTTCCATACTCACCGAATGGATTACCTTCGGTCCAATCAATAATATCGTCACCAAAATCTTCAAGGTATTGATTTTGTGCAAAGTCGTTGTGGTCTAAGTCAATATCAATAGTAGAGAAAGACTCTACTTCCCATGTAGCACCGCTGGATTGACCAACGATATTAGCATCTTCTATTAAATCTCCACCATTTATATATGTTAGATTTAACTGTCTAGACGTTGGGTCCCAATTTGATACAGATGCTTTGACAGTAACAGTGTTACCAGCAGTGTCTGTATATACCTGCTGGACCTCTTCTTGAATAGTGAAGTGTCCAGTGCCACCGTCTTTGAAGTAGACTGGGAATTCATATGCGTTTTGATTGTCTTTACCAATGCTATCAAGGTTGGTGTCACCAGTTTCAAAGATAGCGTTGCCTGCTTCGTAGATTTCAGCAGTCATAGTAAAGTAGTAAATCTTACCTAACTGATAGAAAGGCGATTCTCTTTCTACAAATTTGATTTCATAGAAATCATTTGTGAGAGGATAGTAAATCAAGTCTCCTTCATTTGGTCTTGCCTGCACAGTGAGAGTCAGAGTCTTTGCCATGACATCTTCCCATCTACGTTGAGACACAACAAACGTAATCTCATCAGTAACACGAAGACCAAACTTGGAAATAAATTCCGATTGAGCACCAAAACCTTCTACGTTTACGAGATACATCTCAACGAGGTATGCCTCCTTAAACTTAGACATCACGACATCCTGCAGTGCTCTATCAATAAGCATCTGCCTTGGGATGTAGTAAACCTCTGCACCAAATAATTTTAGTTGCTCATCAACTAAATCTTGAATTAGTGTTTGCTCAGGGGTGATACCACCATGCTGAGGAAAGTATACACTCTTAGCCATATCAACCGATTGCGTCTAGTGGTGGTAACTCGTAATCTGAAATCATCTTGGATTCGATTTCATCCATCTCTCTTTGACCATCAGAAAATAACTTCTCACCGTTAAGTGACACAGCACCAGGAAGTTGAATGCCATTAAACTTGATGAGATTCTGACCCCACTGTCTCTTAATGAGAGCAGTTAGATATCTCTTGAGGAAGAAGTCGTTGTAGATTTTTGTGTGGTCTGTTGGGTCTAGAGCACGATAGCATTCGATAATCAGGTATCTATCTTCCTGAATATTCTTTGCTTCGTAGTCGATGTATAATCTATTCTGTCTCTTAGTGTAACGTAGTTGAATGAAAGCACCAGTATTCAATACCATGTCTAGAGTTTCTAGATATGATTTTGTCATGTAGTAGTTGAGGATATCCAATGACCCGAATGCATACAAGTCATTCAAAAACATTTGATACTCGATACCAAACAAGTCACCACGAATACTACTGGCAACGAAAGAAAACATTCTTTCGACACCAATGATGTGGTCTGGCAATTCTAGATAGTTATTTCTTTCTTCCCACACATCTCCATTAGGACCTGTTGTGGTAGCATTGCTTGTTTGAAAACGTGCTTCATCTGCAGCAGTAAACTTGTGCTTGAGAAACATTTTTTCAACACCATCAAAATGCCTTTCGTTAAAATACTGCAGTGCCTCATCCACCAAGTCTTCTACTTGGTCTTCATCTACGTTAATTTCTAGCACTGGAGCACCCAGCCTACGAAGACAGTAATCAATCAATTCTTGCCTTGTAGCAGGTTTAGATTTAGACATGAATACAAAGAGACCCTTCTCTACTATTTATGGATATAAAAAAACTCCCATATAGGGAGTTTAAAAATTATTTTTTACTTTCTGTCAACCAACCATGTACCATGCGTTATCAGTTTCGGACCATTGGAGCTCTTTCCAAGACCTACTTGCTTCATCCCATCCATGCATTGGAGCACCTGCAGGTTCTTCTGGTCTGGCAACAGGTGGTTCCCATTGGCAAGTTTCTTCATTCAACAACCATGATGGATAAGGTCTAGGCGGAATGAAAGCATCTCTGCTTTCATCATAAGTAAACCCTTCACCAGGATAGTTTTTACGAAAATTGCCATTATAAGAGCATTGTTTCCAAATAGAGTTTGGGTCTCCCCAAACTCTTTTGAGGTAATCAATACCAGTTTGCTCATCTTCAACACCCTCATCTGGATGTGTCCAATTATTTAACTTATATAAATGCGAGTTATCAACCACAGTAACATATGTTACTTCATTGTTGTTGTTTAATTTAGCAAAATGTGCCATGTTACTTATTCTTTATAAAACGTATTTATATGGTATTATCAAAGATAACCGTTATTAGATAACCAACTGAGTAGATAATAATTTTCTATAATAACAGGATCGCTTCTGTTAGCATCATTATCCTCTAGACATCTTGCATATGCAGAATCAGATGTTGTATTTCTAGTTACTTCAGTACCAGCTCCTGTACCAATAATAGCATAATGTTCGTTGCCAGTAGCATCTACAGGGTCGCAAGACCAGCAAGTTTGTGAGTCATAACCACAACCAGTACCAGTTACAGCTCCACCTTTGTATTCAGCAATAGTTGGCATACGACCACCACTTCCGTGGCAATATGCTAAAGCAGCATCAAAGCTAATATTTCCAGAGCAACCTTGAAGTCCAATATCTAAACCAGTAGTATTATTAAAATTGTTTCCTGCATTATAGTTGGAGTTACCATTTGCGTAAACATATGTAACTGTTGATGAACTACCACCTGATACTGGATACCTAATAATAACAATACCAGATCCACCTGCACCAGAAGTTCTTTGCACACCATTATATCCACCAGCACCACCGCCACCGCCAGTATTAGCAGTTCCAGCTTCTGCATTACCGCCAACGATGTAACGACCTCCGCCACCTAATCCGCCAGCGCGGTTAGACCCTTGTTGGTTTTCATTAGCGCCGCCGCCGCCGCCGCCATAATAATTTCCATCAAACCATTGGATACCATTACCGCCAGTACCACCGACACTATCACCATCTACACCACCATTTTGACCAGCTGCTCCAGCACCACCGCCGCCACCGCCTTCGCGGTTACCTGAGTTAAAACCTTGACCACCAGCATTACCTTGACCAGCAGTACCTGCACCGCCGTTGTACTGACCAGTTCTTCCACCACCACCAGATCCAGATCCTCCTGATGCACCATTGGCATCAGAGTTTCCTCCACCACCACCAGTAGAAGTAAGACCAAACGCAGTGGAAGATTGTCCACTATTAGACCTAGTGCCAGCGCCACCAACAGCAGCACCACCACCACCAACAGTGATTGGATAACTGCCTGTTGTTGCAATATATGATCCAGTTCTTACGCCACCAGCACCACCGCCAGGTCCAATAGCGCCAGATCCGCCAGCACCACCACCAGCAACAATTAAATACTCAACCGCGGATCCACCAGGATTGGATAATACCGTAAAAGTATTAGTACCTGTAAAAGTATGATAAACATACCCACCAGATGTTGAAACAGTACCTCCGATGGCCTGGATGCCACCACCAGAGGCTTGTCTTCCAAATGATCTTCCGCTTGTAAAACTAGCAATAATTGGATTCATTATTCTATCTCCTTTCTATAATTTATAACTTTCATCAGGAGAAGTCTGCTAAACTACCATAGACTTTCCAGGAAGGTGTTGCTGTGCTGCTGGTATTTATGATAGTGAAGTTATATACATTATCAGAATCGGCACTAGCAGATGGTGCAGAACCACCACTCCAGTTAACTGTAACTGGTGTGCCTTGGTTGATAGCAAATTCATTTGCACCTGTCGCAATCTCATAAGCAGTAGTGCCTTGAGGTGCGATAATTGCAATAGAGTGGACCTTACCTTGAGTTGTTGGGACATTTCTCAAGTCAACCGTGATGGCACCAGTCTGATTTGAAGTGTGGCGGAATACGCCAGCATTGTCGAAGTCATACTGGACAACACCAGTTGTGGAAGTAATAGATGCCTGGGTTTCAGACACTGCACGAATGTCAGACTTACCACCAACGTTTAGAGCACCAAGTGTGCCTAGAGATGTTAGTGAAGACCCAGTAACGCTAGACCCAAGAGTAGTGGAAGAAAGAAGTGCAGCACCACCAGTGGTGATTGCACCACCGACATCAAGAGCACCACCTAGATTCCATCTTGAATCAGTATGACTCCAGGTGAATCCTAGAGATGTGCTACCAACTAAGATACCAGCACCATCTGCATTAGCTGAAGTTGATGCTCCATCCGCAACAGTAATTGTTACATCAGAGATAGTTAAATCAGTAGATGAAACTGTAGTTGATGTGCCAGTGACTTGTAAGTTACCAGCAACAACTACGTTACCTGATTTATCAACTGATAGTTTGCTGTTACCGCCAACTTGAAGGTCCATCAACTTAGATGTTGAAGCAGATAATGTATCTGTTACATTCATCTTGAGACCGTTTTCGACGGTGCTATTACCTTCATTCCATGTTGGATTGATTTCTAGTAGACCGTCAACTCTTAAATCGGAATCAATCTTCTGCTTTCTTTCAACAGTTAGTGAGCCAGTTGCAGGTGAAGATGCACCAGATGCTAGGTTATATGAGAAGTTTTTAGCATTGGTATCAACTGCGATAACCTCGAATGTGCCATTATATGCATTCTCAATCGCACCACTAATAGTAACGAAATCGCCTTGGAAAACATCAGGTGTTTGGTATGTATTAACCGTAGCAACTAGACCAGCAGAAGTAATCGACTGAGGAGTGATAACTGGAGCAAGTCTGCTGATACCAGAACCAGACTGAGCATCAACATATGTCTTAACAGCGAGTTGAGTTGGGACTGCACTATCTCTAGCAAACTCACCACCCAAAGTTACATCGGACGAGAATTCGTTAATAGCAACACCCAATTCAGCACCAAGTGTGCCAAGACGTAGTGAAGCAAGACCGCTTAGGTTGAATGCACTAGCATCAAGAGTTGCGGTACCTGTTGCCTGCTCAACAACAAAGTATTCACCAACACGGAAGTTACCATCTTGGTCAGTTGAAACGTAGTAAACACGACCTGGGAAGTCTTCAACAACTTCATTTGCTTGGATAGTATCTGTTGTTGGCGTATCTGGCCAGTTAGTAGCAAGTTTGCTACCTGTGCCGATTTGTAGGAAGTCGTGACCAGTTAGACGGACTTGTGAATAGTTGAGTCTGATTTCAATAGACTGGTTGTTTGCAGCGTTAATATTCTTTGGTTGTGCAAAGATAACGGTTGCTTGACCAACCTGAGGTGAATTAACACCATTCTGGACAATTCTGAAGAATTCGTTATCAACTTTAACGATATCATGGTCATTGAAACCACTAATTGAGAATAGAGGAATCTGAGTAACAGCAGTATCAACGTCACCTCTTAGTGTAGTCGAATCAACTACTTTTTGGATATAGTAAATTACGCTTCCGTCAGCATGAGGTGCAATTGAAGTGCCTTCTTGTGCTCTGACAACTACGCAAGACGCGCTAGTTACAGAGTCAATTTGCATTAACTCATTGTTGATTAGCAAGAAGTTATTTGCGCCAGCAACAATACCACCACCGTTTGGACTTAGTAGAGATACACTTTCATCAGCAAATGGGATTGAATAGAGATTAGATCCAGGAGTTTGGTCTGCCGAAGTGAGTGAGTTATCAATACCAGCAACACCAGTTGCGTTTAGTAGCGCAGTTGATGCATCTACGTTATAAAGAGTAACGGAGCTACCACCAGTGTGTAGTCCTTTTGTTGACCCACCGCTTGTGCCTTGTAGGTAAACCTGAGCACCTGTTAATAGGGAGTCGCCAGAGTTAATTGTGCTATCTGCACCAGTGTTAGCATATGTAAATGAAGTGCCATTTACAACTGTAACAGTAGACCTTTGGAGGACATTGCTTCTAATACCTAGGACAACACCATCTCCAGAATCATAACCAGTTGCATATGGTTTAATAGAAGGTGAAGTGTTTGCAATGACAATAGTTACTTCATCGCCTGTAGTTAAACCATGTGATGTGGTTGTGGTTACTGTAGAAACATTAGAAGATCTTGATAGTGAATCAATATCTAGTGCAGTTGGAGCTGTGCCAGGGACATCATATTGTCTCTTGGTGTCGATGGAAAGTGCGCTTGCAGTAGAAGCATCAACAACTTCTTTAATAACATAGTATCCAGTATCATTGCTTGCAGGTACGCCAACAGCATTGAGGAATTTAGTGGCACCAGTAATTCTTGGTAGCTCACCAACTGGTAGGTTAGTAAGTGGGAAGATTTTACCCTTAATACCTTCAAGTGCTGGAGTAGCACCACCCGCAGCGGTAACACCAGTTGCACCAGATGCAACTATGTTTGCAGATCCAGTGCCCTTACATGGATTTGAATCTGTGAATGTACCCGTAATAGGCTCGATGATTAGATAATCTGTTTGAGTATATAGAATTAATGCAAGAGCATAATTTGCATTAGTTGCATCAAAGTTACTTTCTAGACCTACGACGGTCAATGCTACATCGTCAGTGGTCGTTACACCACCGATATCAGCACCATCGATTACTAGGGTATCACCTGAAGTATAACCACCACCAGTAGCATCGTTACCATTTTCTACAGTGACTGAAAGAATAGCACCAGAACCGTCTCTGGTAACATCAAATTTAGCACCAGTGCCTGTGCCACCAGAAGCAGCAACTCCTGTATAGGATCCATTCGCTGCACCACCAACAGTAGTAGATCCACCAACGTTGAATGTATTTACACCGTCTGCTGTGCCCTGAGTTACTTCCTCATACTGTCTAAATTCAGCAGAGTTTTCATCATAAACGAAGTTGAGTCTTTGACCTCTAACGGTACCTGTAACTGGTGTCTCTGTGGTATCAAAACCTGATGATACGCAACCAAAGGTGCCCCAAGAGTTGTTACCAGCAAGAGAGCGGATTCTACCACCACCTGTGCAAGTATAACCAATGTGGCAATAATAGGTGAAGGAAGAAACGATTTCTGCGTTACCTAGATTTGCACAGTGGAAACCAACACCAAGGTCGTGGAATTGGGTGAAGGAGTCAAAGAGCATAGAGCCGTTTGACGTAGTTGCACCGTAAATACCCTTATCGATAAGTGCGCCAACACCACCTTGGCAGTTGGGAGCAGTACCTACTGGACGACCAGAGAATGCAGAGCACTGAGTAATATAAGGTGACTTACCAAGAATAGGAGTATTTGGATTGAGGCGTAGGAAGACACCTCTAATTGTTGCTTGAGTAATGTCTGCAGAGTCAACACCGCCAGCAGGACTGAAACCTTCCATGCCGCTGAAAATCATGTCCTTCAACGTAGTAGATTCGGAAAGAATCCACATAGTAGAGAATCTGTTTTCTACTGGAGATGCGTCAGTCGATTGTGTGTTAGGATCTGGAGCAACGATAGTAGCACGAAGGTTGTCGCCAACAATAGATGTGTAAGCAGGGACAGTTAGAGGAAGTTGCTCTTCATATGTACCTGACTTAACAAAGATGGTATTGATTGCGGTTGCGCTACCAGCAGGCAGTTGCGATAGTGCATAACGAATAGTTGCAAATGGTTTGGAAATGTTTAGACCATAACCAACAGCATCGGTGCCATCAGTAGCAACATAGTAAACGTTTGCACAAAGGTTATTTCTTTCCCATGCAGGAAGACCAGCAGCATCAACTGTCAGAATCTGACCTTCTGTGCCAATTGATAGATTGACGTTAGCACCAGCGTTATTTCTGTAGAGAATATCACCAGGGTCTTGTAGAGTTAGAGTTGACTCACCTTGAGCAACTGCTTGCCAGTTGGTGCCACCATCAGCAACAGGGTCAATATTGATGTTGTGTGGAGTTAAGCAAACCCAAGATGCGGATTGTTTAGAAACAACGTCATTGACTTGATAGGTTGCAGATGAGCTCCATGGACCTCTCCAGTTGAGACCAGGATTTACGAGGGACCATGCATTTTGGTCAATAGGGTATACACCAGCAGCGCCAGTGGTAATCTTAACATAGGTATTACCACCAAACTGTACGACATCGCCAGGGACATATACAGTAGCGTTGTCATATTCACCTTGGACATCAAAACCAGTAGTGACAATATTCCAATCAGCAGGAATAATAATTTGAGGGTCAATTGGGTCTGGAGTATCTACAGCGTAGACGTTTGGTTGCTTGCCAATATTGATAGTTTTAGCGATGTATGAATAACCACCAAAGGTTACAATGTCGCCAGGTTGATACTCAGTACCAACTGCCCAACTATCTTCAAAATTGACAGATTCTAGGTATACAGAAAACTTGGTTAGGTCGAAGGAAATACCAGATGTATGTGCAGTGCTAGTGACATATAAAGTATTGCCATACTTTACAATGTCATTTAACTTATACCATGTGCCAGGACCCCAGTCACCAGTATAAGTAGTGCCCTCTGTATAGACAGAGAAATTTGCAACATCAGTTGTATAGAAACCTGTTTCGCTACCAGACGAAGTGTGGTTATTTACACAAAGATATTGGTTGGCACCATATGACACTAGGTCATTTTCTGCATAGAAAGTATTTGGTGTCCATGCACCCATAATACGGATGCCTGGGACGTGCAGTTGCCATCTTGGGATACCGATATTTAAATCGGTCGCTGCCCATGCTCCTTCTGTAGAAGCTGAGGTGTGATTAACGACACAAACGTAAGTATTTCCCTTAAAGGAAATGATGTCGTCAATGACGTAAGCCTCGGATGGGGCCCATGCGCCTCTCCAGTTGAATTTTAGTCTACCTAATCTGAAATCAGCCATTTTTTATATTTCCTTGTTGAGTCCGTGGTGAATAAAAGACGTTTGTGCCTACTCTGGCATTATTTAGGTCCCTCGTTATAGTCGTAGGTCCCGAATCTTGCAACGAAATAACCCTCGTCATCAATGAAGTAGGTTATCTTTCTTGCTTCAAACTTATACTGTTGATATTTATCAATGTTTTGGTTGTTACTGAAGGATTTAACTACTTCAGTAACCCTGATAGTTAAGTCGGTAACGTCATTGATTTTAGATGAGGCAACAGTCACAGTCTCGTTTGGGGAGAATGACGCACCGCCTGAGTGAATTTGGATATCATTAATCAAACCACTAGAATCTCTAGTGATTAGTAAATTCAATCCTTCTCCTGGTTTTTGGTTTGGTTCTCCGTCGCCATCCCCATTTCCAATTAGACCAGTAACGGTATAAGTTACGTTAGCGTCGGAGTCAACAGGAATACCTCCAGAAACTAGAGAAACTGATTTTACAGCACCAACTTCAACCACATTATTCCATGCATCCATGAAGTCAATTTGTGCCGTGCCATCGATATTAAAAACGTCGATAGTATCAGAATCAGAAGTATTGGCTTTTGTATACACTAGCATTCCGTCTTCATCTCTTCTTAGAGCATGAAAATTGAATCTATTAGATGTATTAAAGTACGAGTACATACTTCCGCTTCCAGAAGAAGTGCCGCCTAAACCAGACTCACTTAAGTAAAGTGCCATCTAAGAACCCCAAGTTGAGTTTATATCAATGTTATTTATGATGTCAAAAGTATTTATAATAATTATGGCTTTATGAATAGACTTTCCAGAAATCTCCTGTCCAAACGATAGTGACATTAACACCTGCGACATCCAATACATATGGACTATCTACATCTCCTGTTTGGTCTTGGAATGTTTTTCCTGTGCCTGCATCTAGAATTACTGGATAAACATCCCAGCTATTTTTCATGTCGGCAAAACCAATCGTGTTGCCAACGTTTGGCAACGTTGGTAAAGTCACTGTAATTTCTGTTTGTGTTGATGAATTTGTTTCAGTATCTACCAAATATCTACCAGCAACTTGAGCTACAAAATCTTGTGTTTCAACACTAAAACTAGCACCAGCTGCAATATTGTTACTACCTCTAACAACTAGGTCACCTTTAATTTCTACAACACCAGTAACATTGTTATCATTATTAGGGTCGAGAATAATATCACTAGTAGCATTTACTCTGTTAACTAGCAACGAATTCATTGTGAAGTCACCAGTAGACTCCAAAATAGCAGGTGTCACTGAATTAGCAAACATATTGATGGTGTTGACCTTTCCCCAAGAAAGATTTCCTGCACCATCAGTGATGAGCACTTCATCTGATTGTCCATTATCTAAAGGTAGGGTTAGTGTATAGTCCCCTGTTAATGATGATGGTGATTTAATAGAAACATACCGTAATGTTCCTGTCCCTGTGCTAAGTTTTACGGCGTTGTTATTTTCAACAACCAGTCCGTTTTTTACTGTAAATTCCTTGTTGTATACTGCCACGGTTCACTCTCCCCGTTTGTAGTGTGTGTTTAATATTTATTATGCAACAAACCCTGTTGCGTTTAATTTATAGACAACATCATTTAGATTACTAGATGGAATCAAGACAATATAAACACTGTTGCTAATCCATCTCGCTTCAATTTCAAGTGATGGATTGTTAATGTCTGTCCGCAAAGTATTTTGCTCTGTCATCCAAACATCACCATTACCATCTGCTAAAACTGTAAATTTGGTGATTTCTTTTTCACCATTTACTGCTTCTGAATAAATTGTGTAATCAACTGCACTATAAACTGAAGTTGCCCAAGTATCAATTGTTAAACTGTGGTCTGCTAAAGAAGAAGTTGAAGTATCTCCTGATTTAACATAAGATTTTGTTATATCAGTTCCAGAAGTATTTCTTAGGAAAATAAAATCAATAGATGCCGAATCGAGAGATGCATTATTAATAGTAGGAGCATTCAGAGTTTTATTCGTTAAAGTTTCAACTCCATCTAATGTTGCTAATGTTCCAGTGGTTGGTAATGTGACAGAAGTAGCTGCAGTGGTTACTAATTCTAGTGTATGACCACCCGTATAAGTTAGATTACCACTTAAGGTTAAACTATTTGACCCATTGTTTACACCAGTGCCTCCATAAGTAGGAGAAATGATGTCTGCATTCCAAGTGCCAGATGTAATAGTGGCAACTGTTTCAAGGGACGAATTGACAATATTAGTACCAAGAGATGTGGACCCAATAACTGTGGTGCCTGCAATCTTATATGTCTTGCCAGAAGAAAGATTAAAACTCTCGGATGATGTCCAAGAAGTATTTGCTAGGTCGTATGTTAAAGATACACCCGAAGTGCCGATATTAAATCCTGCGCCATCAGCAGCTTGAGTAGTTGTGGTGCCATCACCAATGATGATGAGTTTATCAGTGACTTCTAAATTTGTCGTGCTAATTGTGGTAGTAGCACCTTGGACTACAAGGTCCCCAGTAATGGTGAGGTTACCAGTAGTAGTAACAGTAGTGCCGTCATCTGTGATGATAGAGTCAACAAATTGACTGTTAGTATTATCCCACTTTAAAAGATTTGTATCTGAGAAATTGAGAGCATTCTTGAGACGTAGTGTTACGTCAGTGCCACCATCAAATTGTGTCAGACCACCAGAGTCTTCTAGACCTTCGCTAATGAATAGAGTAGCATCAATCTCTGCTTGAATGGTGATATCTGCAGTGCCATCAAAAGAAATACCATTGATAGTCCTTGGAGTTTCTAGAGCAGTAGCAGTATCTGCGTTACCTGTAAGTGCTCCAGTAAATTCTTGAGAGTGGACATTCAGGAATTTAAATCCACTGGACCCAAGATTATAGGTGGTGTTTAGTGATGGTAAAACTGTTGCACCAAAAGTGACATTGGTGAAATCTTGTCTGGCAATCTCATATCCACCAGCAGTTGCACCATCATGCAACCTAAGAGAATAGTTACTAAGGTTTACTGACAACTCACCTTCAGCGCCAGTAAAGTTATTATTTTGGGTTGCAGTGCCCCTTCTAAATTGTACCTGAGTTGCCATTGATTAATACCTATAATATTTTATACTGTTCCTAAATCAACAATGTAAAGCGTCCCTTCAGGGTCCATTGTGTCCCAAGAAGGAATGGTTGAGACACCAAAAGCATCAATAGTATCTGCCAGCGGGTCTAATGGATCTGCACCTGAGTTGTAATCTCCAGTTGGAAACAACTGAAGACCTGGCATTTGAATCCATTGGACACCAGATCCAGTGGATGACAGAACATAACCAGATGCCCCAGTGCTGCCATTAGCAGTAAGGGTGCCAACTAACTTGAGGTCAGTTGCAGTGACATTAAACCCATCATATGTGAGATTGGGTGAAGCACCATAACTGCCATTGTCATTGAATTGAAATTCGCCACTATTGCCAGCGAGCGTAGTTGCTGAGCCA
>Ga0213859_10000244_pt1 | contig 25241 bp, 25 predicted proteins | sample PICome_2_FD_160133 | JGI IMG/M metagenome (GOLD analysis project Ga0213859, IMG submission 160133) | Coastal seawater microbial communities near Pivers Island, North Carolina, United States - PICO304 | ecosystem: Environmental > Aquatic > Marine > Coastal | place: USA: North Carolina...
ACATTGGAGTTGATAATTCTTTTGTTCATCTCTCTGGCAATTTTTAATTCTGGAGATTCGTTTTCTGTACCTTCATCCGCGGCATCGATTTGATCTTGAGGTCTCACTGATAGTGCACCAGCAGAATTTTTCAGTTCAGGATCTCCACCTCTGATCTCGTATCTTTTTGATTTGATCACATATGAATTGTTGTCAGCATTGAAATCTTCATTGGCGGCAGAAGAGTTTGATGTTTTATTTGTTTTTGTTGGCACAGATTGATAGAATGCAAAATTATAATCCAATTGAAAATCTAATATGTCTGTATTCAGTCCTGTGTAAATGTAATTGTAACCTTTCACAATGTTGTTTCTAATTTCTGTAACACCTGCTGGATACTGATCCGGACTGATGAACAATTCATCTGGCACAGGGAAGGGAACCACACTGTACACACACAGTTTTGGATTTTGTTTTGTGATTCTTTTCACAAACGAATCTTTCAGTTCAAAACATTTTGTAATAATTCTGAACCATGGTTTGTGTCCTATGGGCACATTTGGTAATTCATCTGTTGATTTGCTCAATTTCAAACTGTATTCAGACAGCAGTATCACCGTTTCGATGATGTCTGTGATATAACTGCCTTTGGCAAAACTCAACGTCATTTCTTTCAGATTCAAGGTTATGTTGCCTCTGCTGAATGTTTTTTTCTTCTTGTCATATTTTTCTTTAAACTCTGGAAAAGTTTTTCCTATAATAGACATATTGCCTTCTGAGATGTTCATTTTTGCTTCACCTATCTCGTTACCTAAAAACGAAGCACCTGCTTCTACGTCCTCTCCATCCACAGATTGAAAAACTCTGATGCCTTGACCTCCCACACCATCAAATTCGTTGGTCACCACAATATTATTTCCCAACAGTGTTTCAACTGCGGTGTCTCTTTTTGCTGTTGTAAATGCTCCTGAATAACTTTGCTGTTCTGCTTCATCGTAAGCAACTTCATTTTTTATTGCTCTATCTTTTAATATAACTTTCCTTTGTTCTTGTGTTATGCTTTTTTCACTTTTGTAAGGAAAATATATCACATAATCATCTGTGGGTGGTTTGGCGGGTTTATCTTCTTTTTTCTTGGCTTTGTCTTTCTTATCACCTTTAAAATTTAGTTGTCCCATAAGACTGTTGTCACCCACCTGCAACATTTCATACACAGTCTTGCCAGACAGTGTTATATCATGTTTTGTAGTATTGTTCACTGTCATTAAACCGTATTCAGTAACAGGTACTCCGTTACATTCGTAGACTGAGCCAGCCGCTGATGCTCTCAAAGCCGCCTTAGTGAAATAAAAAGGAATTACTTTTCTAAGTTTTTCATTCTTAAAAAGTTTGCCATTTACGTCTTGACCTACAAAATCTATTATTAAACCATAAGGTGCTTTGAGATAATTGGCATCACCGTCGTTTGCCGCTCTCACTGCCTGTACATTCAGTGTTTGAAAAAATAATCCTATACTGAATGGTTCGTGAATGGTAAAATCCATTTGTGTAAATTGTGTGTGCTTGTTCTTTTTGGACGGACTCACTATGGCTTGTATTTCAACATTATCCACAAAATATTCAAGATTTAGCCCTGCTTGTTTGTAAATGGTGACTTCGGGTCCTGTTTTACCTGCGGACTGTGCCACCGGGAATTGAGGATCTCTACTGTATAATATGTCAGGAAAGTTTACTTCTTCCAGCGTCAATGCCGCCAAAGTGAAGATGGCATTGTAACTTTGAAAATCGTGCAGAGGATTGGAAATATAATTTCTTTGATAAACTTCAGTTGTGGTGTATTTTTTTATTTTGCCGGAAGATGTAGTCTCTTGAATTTTTTCTCTGTGGATGTTGCCAATACCTTTTACATTATCATTTATTTTTGCTGTGGCACTTTCTGTTACTACTCCGGTTTTAACTTTTACCTTTGAACCGATATCTTTTACATTGAGATCTTTAGGTCCGCGTATTCTCGCCATTTTACGATCCTAGAATTTCTCTTAGAGCAGGTCCTTGTGGAATATAGATTTCTAAGCCAGGCACAAGATCATACACTGGATCTGAAATCAAATCCATGTTGCGTTGAGCAAATACCCACCATAATTTTTCGTTGCCATATAAATCATAAGCCAACAAGTCTGGTCTGTGATTGTATTGAGGTTCTACTGTGTACAGTACATCATCAGATTTGGCTGGGACAGGTCTGATTGTTAAAAGATCAAGATATTGTTCATCTACAATTGACGTAGATGCATACGGACTAGAATTAGAATAGAATGCCATTTTTAAATAAATCCGCTTCCTGTTGTGCCACCGTTCTTAATATAATCTGCGAGGTTGAACTGTGTTTGTTTTGTTCTGCTGTATTGTGGAGTTACTCCTACTGTCAACAAACTTTCTGTTGGTGCCCAGGCATATGCTCCTACTCCTTGTGAATCTTGTGTTTTAGGCAATTTGGTGCTGATGTAATCAATCTCTCTTTTTAAATCAAATTGAAAATTATTGATAATCACAGGAACATTTTTGAAAGTGAAATCTCCGTAGCCGTTCAAATAAACTACAGGAGGTGGTTGTCCTCTATCCGGTGATTGCCCATAAGCCATTTTGGTCATGGTTCTTAAATAATGAACTGCGGCTACCCAATATTCTGCTTCTTGTTCATTCTGCACATAAAAATCTGCTGTGATGGTCAATTGATCCACACGTGAATTTTCATAAGCATAAAATGGATAATTGGTGTGAACTGGTTGCATTGGATTCCAATTAGCACTGTGTCCTACCAACACTGTTGGTGTGTAAGGAAACACCAATTTACCGCCAGTTGAATTCAGAGGATCTAATAATGTTTTTGATCCATCCATAATTTTCTTTACATTTGCAGGTATAGATAAACTTACACGCCAATCTAAATCTTCTGGGCCTTTGTTTTTTCCGTCTCCTGTGAACTTTACAGAAGATGGTGCTTTATTGATATCCAATTTTCCATCTGTAAACTTTGATATGGTGTTCTTTGTACGTTTAAGTTTGCCGAACAGTGAACTGGATACACCTTCTATTGATTTGCCTAAAAAATCCGCTTTGGTGTCCAAGAATCCTTGGGCATTGTTCAGTATGTCTTTGCCCTTGTCCACAAATTCAGACACATTTACTTTGTTGATTGCGTCTACGCCCTGTTTAAGAAAATTATCACCAAATGCCATTTTATACTCCTACATTTATTTATTGACAAAATTAACTGAGTAGTTTATAATGAAGAGATATATAACAAGGAATATCAATGAAAAAAGTCAATTATCTTAACAACAGAGACCTTTTGGAAGAAATTCACAAGTCTAAAACGTCATTTTGTAGTTTCACAGACGACGAGTACAGCAGTTATGATTTGATTGTGAAAAATGTGGACGCAATCAACATAAGAACTGTGGCCCAAGCCAAAAGAAACAAAGCCAAAAAATTAACACAGCAAGACTACGAAAAACGCAAAAAAATCAATCCAAAAACCAAGTTGAGCGAATGTGAAATAGATTATCGTAAAATAGACAAGGATGATATAGTTTTTAGAGTGATGACATACGATCACATACCAGATGAACCTGGCAGAAAAAGAAATCCAAAAACCATCGCAGATGGCAAGGTCAAAGTGAATTTTCCACCGTTTCAACATTGGAAATACGATAGAAAAGGCAATCTTGTATGTGTGGGCAAGAGTCATTGGGAAGGTGGAATGGAGAATGGTAGATTCAACAAAGAAGCAGGCAGAGCCACCAACGAATTGGCAAAGATGTGGATGAAACTGTGTGAAAGATATGGTACCAGAGGTAACGTTAGAGGCTACACCTACAACGATGAAATGCAGGGTCAAGCGATTTTACAGTTGGCGCAGATTGGTTTACAGTTTGATGAATCTAAATCAAACAATCCGTTTGCTTATTACACAGCGGCAGTGACCAATTCATTTGTGAGAATAATCAATATTGAAAAACGTAATCAAAATATCAGAGATGACATTTTAGAATTGAACAACATGATGCCTAGTATGACCAGACAAACTTCTGGAGATGCATCTATGCCTCACAAGGCTCCTAAGTCGGCGCCCAAAACCAAAACGGTAAGCAAACGGAAAAAGAAGTAGTTGACAAATACAACTTTTTCGTTTATTCTTAAAGAAAAGTAGGAGATTATTTTGTTCAAGAAACTAGCGGTTTTTACCGACATACATTTCGGGCTGAAGTCCAATTCTAAATTACACAACGATGACTGCGAAGAATTTGTCGATTGGTACATTGATCTAGCCAAACAACACGGCTGTGAAACAGGACTATTTTGCGGCGACTGGCATCACAACAGAAACAGCGTGAACATCACCACCATGGATGCTTCCATCAGAAGTTTAGAAAAAATAGGAAAGGCCTTTGATAAATTTTATTTTTTTCCAGGCAATCACGATTTGTATTACAAAGACAGTAGAGATATTCAATCCACAGAGTTTGGAAGATTTATTCCGGGTATAACCATGGTAAATGAAATCATGAAAATTGATGATGTGGTATTAGTGCCTTGGTTGGTAGGAAATGAATGGAAGAAAGTGGGCAAAATGAAATGTAAGTATATGTTTGGTCACTTTGAATTGCCTAACTTCTTTATGAATGCAATGGTGGAAATGCCGGACACAGGAGAATTACGACCTAGCGATTTTAAAAATCAAGAATATGTGTTCTCTGGTCACTTTCATAAACGCCAGGTCAAAAATAATATTCATTACTTGGGCAATCCATTTCCACACAATTACGCAGATGTGGATGATGACGACAGAGGAATGATGATACTGGAACATGGCAAAGAGCCTGTGTATTTTAATTGGGGTAACTGTCCCAAGTACAGAAATGTAAAATTAAGCAAACTGCTGGACAAAACAGAAGAAATAATGAAAAGCAAAATGCACTTGAGAGTGACACTGGATATTGATATCAGTTTCGAAGAAGCCAGTTACATCAAGGAAACTTTCATGAAAAAATATGATTGTAGAGAAATCACATTGATTCCTAGCAAAAAAGAAGAAGAGATCAACACAGAATTAGATATTACTAAATTTGAAAGCGTGGATCAAATTGTATCCAAAGAAATTGAAACCATAGAATCAGATGCTTATGACAAAGCAGTGCTGTTAAAAATATTTAGAGATTTAAACAATGATACTGATTAAAACATTAACTGTTAAAAACTTTATGAGTGTGGGTAATCAGACCCAAGCCATAGACTTTCAACAAAAACTATTGACATTGGTGTTGGGAGAAAACTTGGACATGGGTGGAGATGACGCAGGATCACGTAATGGTACAGGTAAAACCACCATTGTGAATGCACTGTGTTACGCACTGTATGGTGAAGCATTAACAAAAATACGTAAAGATAATCTTGTGAACAAAACCAACGGCAAAGGCATGTTGGTCACAATTCAATTTGAAAAAGACGGAAAAAATTACAGAGTAGAACGTGGTAGAAAACCCAACGTGATGAAATACTTTATTGATGAAGAAGAACAAGAACTGTCAGATGTAAGTCAAGGAGATTCTAGAAAAACACAAGAAGACCTGAACAGAATGATTGGTATGAATCCTAAAATGTTTAAGCACATTGTGGCATTGAACACATACACACAACCATTTTTAAGTTTACACGCCAATGAACAACAAGAGATAATTGAACAACTGTTAGGAATACAACTGTTGTCTGAGAAAGCGGACATTTTAAAAACACACATCAAACGTTCTAAAGAAGACATAGCATTGGAAACAGCAAGATTAGAAGGCTTAAAAATAAGCAATGAAAAGGTGGAAGAAACCATACACAGTTTACAAAACAAAAGCAGTGCTTGGCAAAATCAAAATGCCACAGACATTCAAAAACTTGAAAAGAATTTGAAAGAATTGGAAAGTGTTGATATAGATGCTGAATTGGAAACACATCAAAAACTAGAAGATTGGAACAAACTGAATGATGTGTTGCGACAACTACAAAAAGACAGAGCCGGTTTGGAAAGCACCATAGAACAAGCAGACAAAACAGCAAAAAAACTGCATACAGATTTAGAAAAATTAAATCACAAAGCCACTTGTTATGCTTGTGGTCAGGATCTTCCGCAAGACAAAATTGAAGAATTACAGAAAAAATTGGAAGAAGAATATGGAGAATCCAACAGTTATGTGATGGAGTTGGCGCAACAATTGGAACAAACAGTGAAAGACATTGAAGCAGTGGGCGATTTAGAACAACGTCCAGACACATACTACGACACCATCAAAGAAGCATATGATCATAGGCAGTATGTGGAGTCTATCAAAACAGCACTCAGAAACAAACAGGAAGAAACAAATCCATATTTGGATCAAATAGAAGAATTGAAAAATCAAGCCGTACAAGAAATAAATTGGGACACTGCCAACACACTACAAAAATTAAAAGAGCACCAAGAGTTTTTATACAAACTGCTCACAAACAAAGATTCTTTCATAAGAAAGAAAATAATTGATCAAAACCTAACCTTCTTGAACAACAGGTTAACTCACTACTTGGATCAATTGGGTCTTCCACACTTGGTCACATTCAAAAATGATTTGAGTGTGGAGATCACTCAACTGGGACAAGAATTAGATTTTGATAATCTATCAAGAGGTGAGCGTAACAGATTGATTCTAGGATTAAGTTTTGCATTCAGAGATGTATGGGAAAACTTGTATCAAAACATCAACTTGTTGTTCTTGGACGAATTGATTGATTCTGGTATGGATTCAGCAGGTGTAGAAAGCAGTTTGGCAATATTGAAGAAAATGAGTAGAGAAGCAGGAAAAAACATATTTTTGATATCGCACAAGGATGAATTGATGGGACGTGTGAACAATGTGCTGAAAGTAGTCAAAGAAAATGGCTTCACAGCATATGCCAACGACGTGGAAACATATGACCATACAAGATGATACCCACGATAAACTGACCAAAGCATACATGGCGTATTTCAAAGCAAACGAACTGTTTGCTGAAAGGCGGAGCCTTGCTACGAAAGTAGCCGCCAGAAAGGCGCTCGCGGAAATTAGGATTTTGGCACGTCAAAGACGTAAGGAATTGGAAGACCGATACAAAATCACAAGAATTCAAAAACAGCAAGAGCGAAAAAAATAATCAGTAAGTAAGTTCATGCCATGGACTTATCAGGGTAAACCCATAGACTCACTGCCAGAAGACTGCGAAGGATTTGTGTATCTGATCACAAACACAACCAACGGTAAAAGATATGTGGGCAAAAAATTGGCAAAATTCAAGAAGACACGTCCGCCACTCAAGGGCAGGATAAACAAACGTAGAAGCAAGGTTGAATCGGACTGGAGAGACTATTGGGGATCATCAGACCATCTACTTGCTGACGTTGAGGCACAAGGCGAACACACATTTACTAGGGAAATATTGTACATTTGTAAAAGCAGAGGCGTAATGAGTTATCTCGAGGCTCGAGAACAGTTCGAAAGACGAGTACTAGAATCCGACGACTACTACAATGGCATCATCAATGTCAGGGTGGGCGGTTCCCGAATCCTTAAAGAAGAATTAAAAAATTACAACAAGGCCTAACATAGCAACACCACTGATCGTAGATCCAGGAAGTGCGTTTGAAACACAATGGTGAATCCTGAGTTGCAAGGCAAGTGCTAACTGAAGGCACAAAAGAAGATGCTCTGTGAAAAAGACACAACATCACAACTGCTCACTTTGTTTGTGAAGGGTGAGTTCAGTTGCCCGTGACTATTGAAGTCTGGAATAGGGAGTTGGCGGGTCACCGCTTCCGTCCGCAAGGAATTTCCTCTCACAAAATGGTAGGCTCATCTCGCATGAGGCAACATACTTTGCCCGATACTGGGTGAAGTATGGATCAACTATCTGCATGATGCGACACATAACTTCGTTATGCGATTACTTCAAATGCTTGAGCGTGAGCGAAAAGCAGAACGACGCAGTCGTTCTTAACTGTTAGGATCAAAAGATTCACAGTCCAACCATAAACTGTGATCAGGATCGCAAGATTCTGTGTGCCGCAGTCTGGTGTGACTCCAATTACGAATCTCCAACTCTTTCAACACAGAATCTGAATACACATGAATCACATCAGGTTCCAATTTCAATATCTGTCTGATGGCATCTGGATCCGGTTTGGATTCATACGTCTGTATCACTGTGCATTCTGGTACATGTGAAAAATCTCGTGCATACTTGTCTCCACGGAGCCAAGTGATTGGTCCTATTTCTTTTGAACGCAGTTTGAGTTCGTCCGCACGATGTCTCCAATGAATTTTGTTTTCCTGGAAGCCCGCCTCTACGAGGCGATCGTAAGTCTTGGCACCCACCGCATACACCTTTTGCTCCAACAGTTTGTTAATGCTGTGAGCATAATGATTGATGGCTTCAATGTGTGTGATGATGAGTGGTTGTTCCGCCGCTGGCGAATGTTTTACTGGGAATGTCTTAAGACATGGAATCCACAGGTCATCTTCATCCAACTCCGATGGGCGAACAATTTGTGTGTATATCTGCATACAAGATTTATTTAATTGTGCGGAATTTTAATTAAATGATGTTATTTGCTTGTAGACACCGCAGTGGTAGGATTTTTTATACTTTATATTATGTGGAATATACGTTTAAAAGAACGGTTGTCCTGATTTCTTGGCAGTATCCAAATTGTCTTTGATCACCCTGGCAATGGCATCTCTGTCTTCCGGAGAACTGCCGTACAGTTCATCCATGGTGACGCCACCTCGCATGAACCAAGCCATCTTGCCCAATTCCAATTTGAAGTTCTTGACTTCATCCTCCATGTCTTTGGCAATTTTTAGAATGTCAGAAGTATCCAGTGTACTGATCTTTAAACGAAAAAATTTGATGTGTCAAACTGTACAGGGATGGTGTACTCTTCTGGTGCTCCTGCTTTCTTTTCTTCTTCGGTGGACTGCACGGTGATGTTAGGCAGTGCAAACGCTTGCCTTTGAATTTCCAAATGATCCAGTATGCTCTGAAAGAAACTTTTTTCTGAGTTTTCTATAAAGTCTTTGATCATGTTCTTGTCTGTGACTGTTTCACCATCCACCTTGACAGAAGCCACTGTGTCTGCTACCATGCTCACATTCAAGTCTGTCAGTTTGGTCAAACTCTGTTGGAATCTTCTCAATTTTTCTTCTTCTGACATGTCTTGATCTTGTAGAACTTTCTGCAGTCTAGATTCTTCGAAACTCTTGATCGCCATCTTGGAGAATTGATCGTATGTGAGCGGTTGTGTTGTGATCTCCATGTTGCCTACAAGTGTTTTATTTTGATAATGAGCATTCAACACTTTGTCCAATGTGCCTTGTAGATCCAATTCAAAATCTTTTTGAATGTCTGTGTTTGGCACTGTGATTGGAATATTCATTTTGGTTCCGTATGTGGCCATTCTGATGGCAATCAAACTGGCATCCACATCTATACTGGGCATCTGCCAAGCATCTTTGATGGCTGGAATACAACTTTGTATCACTTGAGTAGTTGCTTCACCGTTCAACAGTGCGTCTGGTGTCTTGAACAACAGTTCATCTTTGGCAGTCATAGAGTAAACAGCCACCTCACCTGATGTGGGTACTTCTATTGCACCTGCTGGATAGTATTTGTACCCGCTGGGTAATTTAATAAATTGTTTAGGCTGTCTGTAATACTTCTTTAAAGGATTACTTGGACCTGGTTGAATTTCGCTCATTTTATCTCCAATAAATACAAGAACAAAGTTTGATTTAACTGTTCTTAATATACTCATATTTAGTGAAGTGGATTAAGTACGTACATAATGATTGGATTTAAATACATTTTGGTAACATGGCATTAGATAGAAATGAACTACAGGATCTAGCAGAAGGCTTGAGCAAGGCAGGTATTGCCCAAGAAACCACACTACAAGAGTTGGTGAAAATTTTAGCCGGTGACAAAGGCATGGCATCGTTGGCCAAAGCCACAGGCAAAACCAAAGAAGAACTAAAAAAAACACAATCATATCTAAAAGATTTTGCTGACGAATTGGATGATACTTCTGAAAGCATGAGTGGCATTCAAAAAGTCAACAACACACTTGCTATTGGCATAGGCATAGTCACTTCAGACCTAAAAGGACTGGGTGCATCTGCCAGCATGATAGGAGAACAGTTTGGAGAAACCGGAAAAATTTTCGGAGACACCATGGCAATGTTGATAGATGGATTGTCAAGAAACGTAGACTTCTACAGAGCACTGTCTGAGATTGGTGGCACAGTGGGTCAAGGTTTAAATGATTTGAGAAGAGTTGCTGGAACCACTGGCTTGACCATGGGTCAATTGAATTCCGCTCTGATTCAAGCAGGACCAAACTTGGCACTGTTGGGAGGCACAACAGGTCAAGGTGTCAAAAACTTTACAGATGCAATCACATCATTGTCTTCAGGAGAAACATTTGACAAATTTGTGGCATTGGGTTTCACCATGGACGAAATTGCCACCGGTGCCGCAGACTATCTAGAGATTCAAACACAATTGGGTAGAACACAAAATTTAAATGCACAACAGTTGGCAAGTCAAACCACAGATTACTTAAACAATCTTGATCTATTGACAAGATTGACTGGAAAAAATAGAAAAGCATTGGCAGATGAAATGAAAGCACGTGCCAATGATACAAGATTAAGTTTACAACTGTCCGGAATGAGTCAAGCACAGCAAAAAGAAATCAATAGTGCTCTGTCAATGACCGGTGCTGTTTCCAAAGACATGGAACAAAGTATTACCAACCTTATTGCCACTGACGGTGTGGCCACCAATGCTAGAGAGGCTGGTATCTTGGCAATCGATGGCATGAGAGAAGCCATACACGGTTTGGCAAGAGGTGAAACAGGATCAGCAGAACAGTTGATGAAAGTTTTCCAAACTGCGGCAAATGAAACTGCTAACATGTCAGCAGAGGAAAAACAAAGATACGCTCAATTGAAACAATTAGGTGTGGACTTCTTCGATGTGAGATTTGAAACAATAGGATTCAAAAACGCAATGGGAGATATGACCGAAGCACAAAAACAACAAAAAAAAGCACAAGAAATTGGAACAGGCAGTGCTCTTAAATTCAACAAAGCCACACAAAGATTAACAGTGGCATTCCAAGCATTGTTGGCTCCAATTGCCGACGTTCTAAGTTCAGTTATTGGCGGATTGTCCTCAGTGATAGAAGGGTTGGCTTCAGGTTTACAAAGTTTAACAAAGTATGTGGGAGATGTTGGAGCGGCGTTAATTGCTCTGTTAGGAATACTGGGTACTAAGAAAGTTGGATCCATGGCATTGGGTGCAGGCGGTAAGGCTATCGGTGCAGGAGCATCTTATCTTTCTGGCAAAGTACCAAATTTTATGAAAAGCAAAACCTCAACTCCATCATTTTTAAACAAAGCAGGCGCAGGTGGCGGAGGCTTGTTGGGTGGTATGGGAACAGGTATGAAAGGACTGGCAAGTGGATTGAAAGCCTTTGCTAATCCTCAAACTGTGATAGGTGCCACAGCATTTTCGGCATCAATTGCCATTATAGGTGCAGGTTTAGCCGCGGCAACATTCTTAATGGGCGGAGCATTGAACAAGTTTGCTGAAGGATTATCAGCAGTAGGTGATGTTGACGGAAAAAATTTATCAGATGTAGCAGTAGGAACAACCAAACTAGCAGGAGCCATGGTTTTAATGGCAGGCGGTTCATCTGCTAGTGTGGTCACAGGCTTCTTTGGTAAAATTTTTGGTGGAGGTCCAGAAAACTTTGCCAAATCCTTGAATAAAACTCTAGAAGAACTTGACAAAGACAAAATTGACATGTATGCTAACAGTTTAGAGAACTTAGGAAATGCAATGACAAGTTTAAGAAGTGGAATGACCGGAGCAACAACAGCCTCCGCAAGTGCCACTGGCGACAAACTGGATAGGTTAAATACAACGATGGAACAAATTTTGATGGTGTTAGGTGAAGGAAACCGTTACAACAGAATAACTTCTAAAGCAACAACAGACACAGCGGAGAATTTCGGATAATGAGTTGGAAAAAATATTTTACAGAGGTGCCTATTGAAGGCGCAACAGCAGGCATGAACTCACCATTGGGTGGCGGTACAGGTAGCAAGCCAGGACCTGCCAAGTCAAACTACTCATCATATCTTCCAGATGTGTACAGCGGTGCTCCAAACAGAATAGAACGTTACGGGCAATACAATGTGATGGACTTAGATTCAGAAGTGAATGCGGCATTGGATATTCTAGCAGAATTCTGCACACAGAACAACACACAGAACGGTACACCATTCAAATTTGATTACAGACAAAAAGCAACCAATTCAGAAATACAGATCATTGAACAGTATCTACAACAGTGGTGCAAGTTGAATGACATGAGCAAAAGAGTTTTTAAAATTATTCGTAATGTGTTCAAGTACGGTGACGCATTTTTTATAAGAGATCCAGAAACTAAGAAACTGTTTCACGTGGACCCAGCAAAAGTTTCTAAAATTATTGTGAACGAAAGCACAGGCAAAACACCTGAGCAGTATGTGGTGAGAGACATCAACTTTAACTTTAAGAATCTAGTAGCCACGACTCCATATCAAACCACAGGAAATGTGACAGGTGGTGGTTCAGGATATTTAACAGGCGGAGTCAGAGGAATGGTTGGAGCAAACTATCAAGATTCTCCAGGCACGAGATTTGCCACTGGACAGAGAGAAATTGCCGTGGATGCTGATCACATCATGCACTTGAGTCTTTCAGAAGGCTTGGACAACAATTTTCCATTTGGTAATTCATTACTAGAATCGATTTTCAAAGTTTACAAACAGAAAGAATTACTAGAAGACGCAATTATAATTTACAGAGTACAGAGAGCACCTGAAAGACGTGTGTTCTACATTGACGTAGGTAATATGCCATCGCACTTGGCAATGCAGTTCGTAGAAAGAGTTAAAACAGAGATCCATCAAAGACGTATTCCATCAGCAACAGGTGGTGGAACCAACGTGATTGACTCCAGTTACAATCCATTATCAATCAATGAAGATTATTTCTTCCCACAAACAGCAGAAGGTAGAGGTTCTAAAGTGGAAACACTGCCAGGTGGTACTAATCTTGGTGAGATTGATGACCTGAAATACTTCACAAACAAACTGTTGAGAGGTTTGCGTATTCCAAGTTCGTATCTACCAACAGGCGCAGATGATTCACAGAGTCAATACAATGATGGCAGAGTGGGCACAGCATACATTCAAGAATTAAGATTCAACAAATACTGTGAAAGACTGCAAAATTTAGTGTCAGATGAATTCAATCAAGAGTTCAAACGTTATCTATTGGAAAAAGGTGTTAATATTGATACAGGAATGTTTGATATCAAGTTTCAACCACCAATGAACTTTGCTTCTTACAGACAATCAGAAGTGGACAACCAAAGAATCAGCACATACACACAGATTGCTGGTGTGCCATTTGTGAGCAAACGTTATGCTCTTTCAAGATTCTTAGGATTGTCTCCAGAAGAAATGGCAGAGAATGAAAGATTGTGGAGAGAAGAAAACGATGAAACCATGCAGGCAAAACCAACAACGTCAGCAACTGAATTAAGAAGTGCTGGAGTCAGCACAGCAGGTATCCAAGCAGACTTGGATGCGGCAGAACCTGAAGCACCAGCAGGTGAACCTGGTGGAGAAGAACAACCGTCACCAGCGGCAGGTGGAGGTGCAACAGGTGGAACTGGTGGGACACCAACTCCGGGCGCCTAAACATAAATAATTTTATGATATTGCGTGAACTATTCTATTATGATCAATTGACAACAGAACCTGTTGAACAGAAACAGTATGACCCCTCTGAAGATCAATCAATTATGAATCTTGACGACACACGCAAAACAAGACTCACACTAAAACAGATCAATAAAGCCAGAAAAGCCGGCGAGTTTCACAAAGACGAACAACAAAAAGAACTGAAGTTTGTAAGAGATATGTACGGCGCCGCTAATCAGCCTGAGGTATAATAAATGTCCGTTGCTTTTGTGTTAGGCAATGGTCTCAGTCGCAAGCCAATTCCATTAGAACCACTTAAACCTTTGGGCAAAGTTTATGCCTGCAATGCTGTTTACAGAACATTCACACCTGATCACTTAGTGGCAGTGGATGCGAAGATGATCAATGAGATCTGTACAGCAGGTGCTCAACTAAAAATGCCGGTTTGGACCAATCCAAACAGAGCATATAAAAAGTACAAAGGCTTAAATTACTTTGAACCCAGTCTAGGCTGGTCATCAGGCCCCACAGCACTGTGGTTGGCAAGCAAACACGGTCATCAATTGATATATTTGTTAGGTTTTGACTTCACTGGCACACCGGATGGCAAACTGAACAACATATTCGGTGACACACCCAACTACAAAAAGAACACAGATGTGGCCACATACCATGGCAACTGGAATCGTCAAACAAGCATTATATTACAGAAGAATTCCTTGAAGAGATATATAAGAGTAGTGCCGGAAGGCACTGATGTTTTTGAGGCCCAAGACCTTAAAAAATACACAAATTACAGTGAAATCACTGTACAAGAGTTCAAAAGACGCTATCATCTCTAATTTCAGCGTCAAACGGGCCAATATCGGCCCATTATCTACCTATTTTTTGCACCTATCGGTAAATAATACATGACAGTCTTATCATAAACGTTAATAGGAGAAAAATAATGTCAGATAAAAGTAAATTCGAGCAAATGCTTGAAAAATTAGTTGCTGATGACAGATCAGCGGCTGAAGAGATTTTCCATGATATCGTTGTGGAGAAATCAAGATCAATCTACGAAGGTCTTTTAGAAGATGATATCAAAGATATCGAAGTAGAAGAAACTTCAAAAGAAGACTCAAAAGAAGAAGAAACAACAGAAGCGACTAAAGAAGACAAAAAAGAAGACGACAAAGTTGAAGAAAAAACTTCTGAAGAGTCAAAAGAAGATGAAGCAGTAGAAGAAGCATCAAAAGACGAATCTTCAGAAGAAGAAACTAAAGAAGAAGAGTCAAAAGATGAAGAAGCAACTGATGAATCTTTATTAGATGTAGAACAAACAGAAGTAGCACCGGTTGAAGCAGGTGGTGACGCAACTGACGACATGGTTGGCGACATCGAAATGCCAGCAGGTGACGAAAATGGTGAAGAAAATGGCGACGACTCTGAAAAAGGTGAAGAAGAAATCGAAGACAGAGTAGTTGATCTAGAAGATGCAATTGACGACCTTAAAGCCGAATTTGAAAAAATGATGGGCGACAAAGGTGACGACGCTGAAGACAATGGCGACGACAATGGCGACGAAGAAGAAAAAGAAGACGAAGCCATCGTGAGTCAAGATGCAGAGGGAGAAACTGTAGAAGTTGCTCCTGAACTTGGTGAACAACCAGCAGTAGAGTCAAAAGACAACGCACCAAAATCAGCAAGTGAAGAAATTAGAGAATATGTAAACAAAGTTAGTGTTTCACACAACGATGGTTCAGATTCATCTAAATCACCAGTTGCTGGCAAAAACGACATGGGTGGAACTGCTTCTAACATCGCTAAAGGTGGTGAGGAAAAAGGTGGTAAAGCACCTGCTCCAAAAGAAGAGAACGCAGGCAACATCAATGTACCAGGTGGTAAGGCTAAACTAGCGGCGGCACCAAAGGCCAAGACTAACACAGAAGATGACGCTTCTGCGAAGTCAACAATTGGCAGTTAATAATAGGTAGTATAAGGACAACGGATGTTATCATTACGTGAGACGCTGACTTTCGACCAAGCCGGTATAGTCGTTGAGACTAAGGATGAGCACAACGGTAAATCCCTTTACATGAAGGGAATCTGCATTCAGGGAGGTGTTAAAAACGCCAACCAGAGAGTGTATCCTGTTAACGAAATCCAAAGGGCTGTCAGCACACTTAACGACCAGATCACTGGCGGATACTCAGTGTTAGGCGAAGTGGACCATCCAGAAGGACTTAATATTAACCTAGACCGTGTCAGCCACATGGTGAATGAAATGTGGATGGACGGACCAAACGGATACGGCAAATTAAAAGTATTACCAACCCCTATGGGACAACTGGTTAAAACTATGCTGGAAAGCGGAGTTAAACTGGGAGTGTCTAGTAGGGGTTCAGGTAACGTCAAAGAAGACGGATCCGGTGAAGTATCAGATTTTGAAATCATCACAGTAGACATCGTAGCACAACCATCGGCGCCAGGAGCATATCCTGAACCAATCTACGAACATCTAATGAACACAAAAGGTGGTTTAAAAGCATTTAATACAGCAAGGGACACAAAGGCACAAAAATATCTAAAAGAACAACTAATAAACATAATTGGAAAACTCCAATCTAAATAGGAGAAAAAGTAATGTTAGAAGCACTGAAATCACTTTTTGAAAACAACGCAGTTTCAGAAGAGATCAGAGCAGAAATAGAACAAGCATGGAACCAGAAGGTTGAAGAAAACAAACTTTCTGCCACTGCTGATCTACGTAAAGAATTTGCTGAGAAGTATGAACACGACAAAGCAAATTTAACAGACGCTGTTGACAAAATGGTATCTGAAAGATTAGAAGCAGAAATGGCAGACTTTGCGGCGGACAAGAAAGCACTTGCTGAAGAAAAAGTTAAGTATGCTACTCAAATCCGTGAGCATTCGGACAAGTTAAAGTCGTTTGTGTTTGAACAACTGAAAGGCGAAATTGCTGAATTACACTCAGACCAAAAGGTTATGGCAGAAAACTTCCAGAAACTTGAGGACTTTGTGGTAGAAGCTCTATCTAAAGAAATCGCTGAATTTCAAAAAGACAAACAAGACGTTGCTGAGACAAAAGTACGTCTTATCAGAGAAGCGAAAGCACATTTTGAAAAAGTTAGAAGTAACTTTGTGAAAAAAGGTGCTGAAAAAGTGTCAGAAGTAGTAGGTAAAACTCTTAAAAAAGAGATTGCTTCACTAAAAGAAGACATTGACGCGGCTCGCAAAAATGACTTTGGTCGCAGACTGTTTGAATCTTACGCTCAAGAGTACACACAATCATTCTTGAACGAAAAAGGTGAAACAGCCAAACTTCTAAAAGTAGTGGACATGGCGAAACTACAGGCGGAAGAAGCGAAGAAGACTGTCGAAGAGAAACAGAAAATGGTTGAAGCAAAAGAAAAAGAAATTGCTACAATCAAAGAAGCGGCAGAGAGAGAAAAAGTGATCAATGAGTTAGTACAACCATTGAACTCTGAACAAAAAGAAATAATGAACAATCTACTGGAGAGTGTGCAGACGAGTGCTTTACGAAAGCAATTCGAAAAGTACATACCGTCTGTATTAAACGGTAGGACTCCAGCGAAAAAACAGGCGTTAAAAGAAGGCACAGAAGTTACAGGCGACAAACAAATTAACATTGTAAACGGCGGTCAATTCAACAGCAATCTTGTTGATATAAAAAGACTGGCTGGAATCTAAAAAAGGAGAAAACGACAATGTCAGAACTAACAGAAACTCGCTGGCAGGACACAAAGAGTGCGTTATTAGAAGGTCTATCAGGCAATAAAAGAGCCGTGATGGAATCGACTCTAGAAAATACTAAAAAGTATTTGGCAGAGGCGGCAACAGCAGGTGCTACATCGGCTGGTAACGTTGCTACTTTAAACAGAGTGATCCTACCGGTGATCAGAAGGGTTATGCCTACAGTTATCGCTAACGAATTAGTTGGCGTTCAACCAATGACAGGCCCTGTGGGTCAAATCCACACATTAAGAGTAAGATACGCAGAAACGGCTACTTCAGGTGGCGGTGTTGCGGCAGGTGACGAAGCACTATCACCATTCAAAATCGCTCAAGGTTACTCAGGTGACGATGCGGCTGATCCAGATGGAGCGGCGGATGCAACAGCGACTAAAGAAGGTACTGGTGGTAAAGCAATGTCAATCCAAATCTTGAAACAAACAGTTGAAGCAAAAACTCGTAAGTTACAAGCAAGATGGACATTCGAATCTGCACAAGATGCTCAAGCACAACAAGGTATTGATGTAGAAGCAGAAATCATGGCGGCATTAGCCCAAGAGATTACTGCTGAGATTGATCAAGAGATCATCACTTCATTAAGATCTTTAGCAGGTGCTCAATCATCTGGTACTTACAACCAAGCGGCTGTATCAGGCACTGCGACTTTCGTAGGTGATGAACATGCGGCATTGGCTGTATTAATCAACAGAGCGGCTAACAAAATCGCACAGAACACAAGACGTGGTGCTGGTAACTTTGCTGTGGTATCACCATTAGCATTAACAGTACTTCAGTCTGCTACAACTTCTGCGTTCGCAAGAACAACAGAAGGTACGTTCGAAGCACCAACAAACCAAAAAATGGTTGGTACTTTAAACAGTGCGATGAAAATATATGTTGACACTTACGCAAGTGACTCAACAGATGTTTTAGTTGGTTACAAAGGCTCATCAGAAGCAGATGCGGCGGCATTCTATTGCCCATACATTCCGTTAATGTCTTCTGGTGTTGTTCTTGATCCATCAACTTTTGAGCCAGTTGTTTCTTTCATGACTAGATATGGTTATGTAGAGTTAAACAACACAGCGTCATCTTTAGGTAACGCGGCTGATTATGTTGAGACGATCGGTGTATCGAACACATCTTTCAGTTAATCTTAACGTTAACGAATATATTAAAGGGGGCTTCGGCCCCCTTTTTTATTGACTTTTTGCTCAGGTCTTGACACTGGTGCCAAAATGTGCTATAATTACAACGACAACACTAACAAGGAACACAATGAAGAATATTGCAATATTACTAACCACTTTATTCATAGTGTCTGCTTGTTCTATCAAAGAACCAAGAGTAGCATTTGGAAAAAAATGCGAACAGAATGGTGACAAAATCACTTATTCATATGTTTGGATCTATGATAAAAACATTGGCTTACCTGCTGATGAAGAACAATGTGCGGCGCTTCCAAGTAAAGAAAAGAAGTAAACACAATGGACCTTATCCAGCCACTATTTGTCAATCAATCTGATACAAACAAGTCGGCTGGATTGGGTATTGAAAACAGCAGTTGGTCACACAAAGAAATTTTAGATAGAATTCAAAAAGATGTAGATTTAGGTGTTGAAAGTTTCCTACTGTTCATAACACCAGACACAAAAACTTGGACTCCTGATTGGAGTTTTAATCAAGAAATTGTAAACAAAATCAAAACACGTTTCCCCAACATAGAATTAATTGTGGATGTGTGTCTATGTTCCACACTGCCAGATGGTCATTGTAGAGTGCTGGATCGACCAGACACCAGTGAAGCACTGTTGATTGACCTAGGGAAGAAATTGGAATCAGCAGGTGCAGACATACTGGCTCCTTCAGACATGGGAGACAGAACAGTTGAAAATTTGAAACGTGAAACAAAAAGTGAAGTGATGGCTTATGTGAAATACAGAAGTGTGTTCTACAGTTCATTTAGAGATCTAGCCAACAGTTCACCCACATCAGGCAGATCATATCAATTGCCCATAGATGGCAATTGGGGTATGATAGCCACAGCCAATCAGTACAGCAGTCAAAAAGCAGATTACATATTGCTTAAACCAGCACAGCACAGTTTGAATGAATTGGGCATGATAAAATGTGGCACATACACACCGGTAGGCTTGTATCAAGTGAGTGACGAATACAGAGCACTGCCCAGCATTGATCACCAACTGGAATTGGCACAAGTGTATCGCAGAGCAGGAGCAAAATTTTTAGTGTCATACGGCACAAGAGACATGGTGGGCAAATTTAAATAACGGTATGAAACACGAACAACTGCTGATAGAATTCAAGGAATATCAAGACAGATTACAGATATGGAAACGCAATCACGGCATATTCATCAATGACATCAAACGTTTGGAAAACACCCTCAACAAAATGTATGATGAATACACCAACATATTGGTGGATTATCGCAGAACACGTAAACAACGCTATCTAGATGAAGCCAATCAAGTACTGATTCAAGCACTGGAATTAGCCAAGAAATTTTCAAAAGTGGAACTATTAGCATCTCTAAGCAAACGATAAATACTTCTATAAACATATGTTTTGGGCCAGTTTCGACTGGACTTATGGGGACAAAACCCCGTAGACCTAGAACGTCAAAAAAGGAGAAAACAAATGGGAAGACCAGTAAACAGCAGATACTTCGGTACTGTACTTGATGAAGTAGGTAGCGAAGCGTCAGAAAATATCACAGTAAACGTAAAAGTTACTGGAGAAGCAATATCAAACACAGGTATAATCTTAAGCCAAAGATCAGTTAACAAATTCAAAGTTAATGATGCTAACGATGGTTCAGGTACTGACGGTATCTGTACACTTGTTGACAAAGATGCAGGTGATTTAGCAGATGCTGAAATGACCTTAATTGGTTATGTTGGTGGCACAGGTGATGGTGTTAATATTAAAAAACTTTACAACAGAACTTGTAGAGATTTTTCTAACAACAGATACACTTGGGCAATGTCTGATGACTCAACATCAAACGTTATGGTGTTAACTGCACTGTAATAGATGATTTTTAGGGAGTGGCAACACTCCCTAAACAAAAGGAACAGGATGTCAAAAACAGTTTATTTAGAAACAGGTGATTACAAGATAAAGGTAGTAGATACCAATAACGAAATCACTTTGGATTCAGCACTGACTCACATCACAGGTGATTTACGTGTTGAAGGTGAAACCACCACTGTTAACACAACAAATTTAGAAATCGAAGACAACATTATTGTACTAAACAAAAATGAAACAGGTACAGGAGTTGGAGAAGGTACAGCAGGTATTGAAGTAGACAGAGGCACTGTAAACGGAGTACAATTTGTATATGACGAATCAATTGCTTGGAATGATCCAAGCACACAAACAGTTTCTCAAGGACCAAATTTACAAGGACCAGGATACGGTTCTTACAAAGTTTCATCAGCAGATGGAAATGACATTTTAGCATTAAGAGTTGCCAACATCAACAACAACAATGCAATTTATTTTGAGCCAGGCGGAACTGGCACTTTACGTTTAGGTGGTAGCATTGCTCCAGCCACTTACATCAGCAGAATGAATGATGACAACGATATTCCAAACAAAAAATATGTGGATGATGAAATCAATGCTGTGGTGATTGGTGCGGCATTTCCAAGAATAGTTGACGGTGACACAGAAGTAAAAATCACAGATAATTCCACATCAGGCAACACATCAAAAATAGAAATCAAAATTGATAACAATCTATTAGGATTATGGGAGCCAACAAGATTTGAATTGTATCAACAAACCACAGATATTGGCAGTATAAGAATTGAGGATGACACAATCAGCAGTTTGAATTCAAATCAGGATTTAGAATTGGTAGCACCAGGCACGGGGTCTGTTAGGGTAAATGACTCCTTTGTGATCAACAACAGACCAAGCATCCAAGATGCCGCTATAGACCCGTTATTCGACGCCAATGGCGTTAAATTGTATGCGAAATCACCATCTGGTGGCGATACAGGATTATATTTTGTAAATACAAACGACACAAGAGGAGAAGTGATCAGCAAGAACAGAGCACTGCTTTTCGGACTATTATTTTAAGGAGAAACAATGGCAATAACAAACACAGAAGTAAATGGTACAGTTGATGTTTTGACAGTTCCAGCAGGCAAAAGTTATGCTATCACATCTATATTGATCACAAATGTTGGACCAGAAGATGCCACAGGTGGTGAAGACAGCAACTTCACGTTGTACGCTGTGACAGGTTCTTACAATGCCAACAGATCAATGATTGTGAACAACGCATTATTACCAGGAGCAGAAACATTCACTTTAGATTCAGAAAAAATTGTTCTGAGTGCTGGTGATTTTATCAGAGTTGCTCAATCAGGTGCTAACAACTTATCAGTTGTGGTCAGTTACTTGGAGGTGTAATGAGATATCTCAAGCGTCAAAGCACAAACAAAAGATTACTCAGAGGTAAAGGTTTAATCTACACTCAGTACGAAGAAATTGAAGCACAATCAACTGGTGCTTTTTTAGTTCCAAAAGGAACTCAAGCACAAAGACCAGTTACTCCTCAAGAAGGTCAATTAAGATTTAATACCACACTAAGACAATTGGAAGTTTATGAATCGTTGGGCGGCGGTGCTCCGGTTTGGAAACAGTTTAGATTATCAGAACCACAAAATATTGTGGTACAAAATTTAAGTAACGGTGATGACATAGAAGTAAACTTTGGAGTACTTGCTGATGGATTCGGTTCAGGTTTGGGTTATCCAACTGCTCCAGAAAACATTTTAGTTATGGTAGAAAACGTACTTCAAATACCAAACACAAATTACACATTAACACAAAACCCATGCGATGTGAACAGTAATTTAATCAGTGCTGTTGCCAATTACAACTCAACTGGAGTTGGTGCTTTTGTTAGTGGTAATACTTCATTGATTGACTGGCAGTCAAAAGGATATCATGTGGATCAAACTTTAATTGTAACTGGTTCTGCGACCAACAATGGAACCTACACAATAACAGCAGTGACTCCGAGCCATTTGAGTGTGGATCAACTGTTGAACACTGAGGCAAACCTAGGTGGTGGAAACACTTTTAGAATGGACGGAAGAAGTTCTGTTACAGGTTTACCATATCCGTCAGGTCAATATATCACTTTCGGAACAGCAGTTCCAACAGGTAAACCAGTCACAGTTTTACACAACTTTGACAAATAATACCTTTACCAAAATTCAATAAATACTAAAAAAGGAGCAATATGGCAGTAACCAATGTAGGTAGAATATCAGGTCCGTTACTCAAAGCAAATCTAACAAGAACATCCGATTTGGCTTTTGAATCGGATTTGTTATACATTGGACACACAAATGGTCGAATAGGTATTCGCAATGATGCTCCTACCAGAGACCTTCAAGTGTCAGGAGACGCAATATACAGAGGGGATTTGATTGCAACAAACTCGGCAACCTTTGGCAACATTCATATAGACGGTCCAACAGATACTTTTTCCACAATGACTGGTCCAATCAACATGATTTCAGGATCCAGTTTCCAAATGACAGAATTGCGAACAGACAATTTGGCATTTACCAACAGCGGAATTAGAGCATACAACAATGATGACATCAAGATTTATCCAGGTCCTGGCACAGGCATATTCAATATTCCATCAGACTTAAAATCCTATGGAAATATTCAAGCCTCAGGCGACATCACTTTTGATGGAAACATTTTTATTGGTGGCGACAGTCAAGACGACACATTAAGTTTCGAGGGAGACATAGAATCTGATTTAATACCAGATCAAAATCTTACATACAACATAGGTCAAACAGATCAGCGTTGGGGTAGAGTCGAAGTGAAATCCATGACTGGATTAAACGACATCACCGTTGATAACACAATCTCGTTGGCAGGTGTAAGAGTTAATTTAGGAATTGAAAACAAATGGTATGTGAGTACAAATGGTACTAATGATTTAGCAGGTAATCACCCTAACTTTGCTTTTGGATCGATCAAATACGCATTACAATACATCGAAGAAAGCACAGCAGGACCACACGAGTTACACATATTACCTGGCACATACATTGAAGAGTTTCCACTTGAAGTGCCCGCTAACACCACTGTAAAAGGCGCCGGCATGAGGTCAGTCACTATAAAACCCACAGTGCCAGGAAGATACAAAGATGCATTTTTGATGAACGATGCATCAATGGTTACAGATTTAACTGTCAAAAATTTCCATTATGATTCGAATCAAGATGTTGGTTATGGTTTTAGATTTGCTCCCAATGCCGGCATCGTAACAAAATCTCCTTATGTACAAAACATTACTGTGATCACCCAAGGCGAAACAAGAACAGCAGATGATCCAAGAGGTTTTGATTCCGGAGACGCAGGTAGAGGTGCTTTGGTAGATGGTTCAGTGTTGGACACAGAATCTCCAAGAGCTTCCATGTTGTTCAATGCTGTGACTTTTATTACTCCAGGCGCAGATGCAATCACCAGTAAAAACGGAGCAAGAACAGAAATCATAGACTGTTTCACATATTTTGCTGACACCAGTATTAAATTGTTGAGTGGTTCAGAATCACGCATAATCGCTTCAGCCAGTGTGTATGGCAACAAAGGTATCACAGCAGATGGTGTGGACACCAAAGGTTATGCTATATCACACAATTTCGCTTATGTAGGCACAGGCAAAGATGTTGAAAATGATGAATCATTGATTGATCAAAATAATGAAACAGAAGAAACCAACAGTGGAAGGGTTTATTATGTCAGTCAAGATCAAGGCGGAGATTTTAGAGTAGGTGATAATTTCATTGTTGATTTCGGCAAAGGCACAACATCAATTGCTGTAAATGATGGTGATCTTGGTGCTTCAACATTGACTGTTGGAGTTGCTGGTACAACCACATTCATTGATGCCACTAAAATTGATGTGCCTGACTTTAGAATCACCAACAACACTATTCAAACACTTTCAAATGGATTTACGATCAGTGCGGCAGGGTCAAACTCGGTGAACATGAATGCCAATGTGTTGATGCCAAATGTTGATATCACAGGTGATGTCACAATAGGTGGATCAGCAATTAATTTTGGAAATGAAGCAGGAGACACAGTGGATTTCGCTATGGATTTTGAACAAGATTTATTGCCTTCACAAGACACACAGAGCAACATAGGTTCCAACACAAAAAGATGGAAACAATTGAATTCAGCAAGATTCACAGACAACAGCATTGAAATTCACAACAATATTGTTCAAGTGACAGACACCAACTCAGAATTAGAATTCAGAGGCAGTGGCACAGGATCGGTCAAACTGGAAGATGTAAAATTTAAAACCACCATCACTTCTGATCAAGGTGATGTTGCATTCAGTGCAGGTGGTGATACAACTGTAATTGATACTACAAGTCATATCAATTTACCTGCAGGCACCACAGCACAAGATCCTGGTGTAGGTAATGCCATAAGATTTGATACAGATCTAAATGAATTTGAATTGTTTTCAACAGGCAAAATAGCACTCAACGGAATCAAAGACGGAGACAGGGACACACAAATAGATTTAAACAGCAA
>Ga0213859_10000245_pt1 | contig 25187 bp, 36 predicted proteins | sample PICome_2_FD_160133 | JGI IMG/M metagenome (GOLD analysis project Ga0213859, IMG submission 160133) | Coastal seawater microbial communities near Pivers Island, North Carolina, United States - PICO304 | ecosystem: Environmental > Aquatic > Marine > Coastal | place: USA: North Carolina...
ACTGGGAAAGACAAGCTGCAGCAATGCGCCAAGGTGCTCGGATTCACAGCCACGCCACAGCGGCTCGATGGTGGCGGCCTCGATGTGGTCTTCGATGATATGGTGGTTGGCCCCACGTCTGCACAGCTGATCGATGACGGCTGGTTGTCGCAGTACAAGCTGTTCTGCCCGCCTGGTGCCGCAGATCTAAAAGGCGTGCGCCGCACTGCTGGTGACTACAACCGCAAGCAGCTGTCTGAGGCCGTGTCACAGACACGCGTGGTGGCTGCAGCCGTGAAGAATTGGCTGTTGCTTGCTGGCGGCCGACAGACAATCGGCTTCTGCGCCAGTGTGGCTCACATGGAAGAAGTCGAATACAGCTTCAGGGCAGCAGGCATCAAGTGCGCCACGATCGATGGCAAGATGCGCAAGGACCGGCGTGATGAGGCGGTGCGCCAATTTCGTGATGACGAGATCACGGTGCTGCTCAGTGTCGATCTGATATCGGAGGGCTTCGATGTCCCTGCTTGCGATTGCGTGTTGCTGCTACGGCCTACTCAGTCCCTAGGTCTGCACCTGCAACAGGTCGGCCGTGCATTGCGTCCTTCAGATCAGCATGCTGTCATCCTCGACGCGGCCGGAAATAGCGAACGCCACGGTATGCCAGATGATAGCCGGCAGTGGTCCCTGACAGGCCAGCTAAAGCAACGGGCTGGATTGGTTGCAAATGTGCCGGTAAGAGTCTGCCCGCAATGCTTCGGAGTACACAAACCGCATTTGCGCGTATGCCCATTCTGTGGATATAGTCACCCATTAGATAGCCGGATACCAGAGGAACGCGACATCCTACTACAGGAGAAGGAGCAGAAGCGCCGGCAGATGCGCCGCGACATCGGACGTGCACGCACGGTAGAAGATTTGGAGCGAATACGGGCAGAGCGGGGCTACCACCCTGGGTGGGTAGACCACGTTCTCCGTTCACGTCACAAGCACTTCAAATGAACTGTCCACATTGCGGCTCTACACAGACCGACATCATTCTGTCCTATCCGAGTGCACACAATACACGGGTGCGCCGTCGTAGATGCTTCGACTGTGCCGGCCGGTGGCACACTATCGAGTCCCAGGTCCCTGACGAGCATGTGCGGGCTTCCTACGCTGAAGAAGGCAAAAGTCTTGGTGTTTTGCCAGGCTTCGCCCGAAAGGTGGTACAGTTCTTAATGAATTGACATAGCCTTTCATTCTTGATATAATATGCACATGAAGGGCAATGAGCTCTTTCCCTCCGATCATGCCACAGATCACACCATACGGCCTCGTCCAGCAGATGACATTTCTGATGGAGCACACACGCGATGCCGTCGAAGATGTCCAGGTGCTCATCGGTGAAGAGCGCGAGGAGCGCCGCAGCGATGCGATCGCCTTCGCCGCACAGCTTGACGTCTACCTGGCCTTCTGCGAGAAGTCCGGCCAGCCTGAGCACGTGGTGCGCCATGGCACCGTTCAGTCCGAGATGGCTCGCGGCTACTTGGAGCTGATCAAATGAGAAGCTCTACTGCTGACACCTGGGCTGTCATCTTTGGTTATTTCTTTGTTGCTGCCGCTGGCTGGCTGGTTCTGACATCGACTCTTGACGACATGACACGCCGCGACTGCCAGTATGGCGTCCAGGCTGCCTGCGAGGCCCTTAAATGAGGCTCAAATTTGATGTGTCGCACGTCCGCACCGGCGAGGCGTGCAAGGTCTACATGAGCGTGTCTGGGTGGACGAAGGCCACCGTGATACAGAAGCATAGTACGAGTATCACAGTTAAATTGGTGAGTGGCCGTTACGTCACGGTCTTTGATTCACGCAACGTCAAAAAGTAATGGTCCAGCCTGAGACACGCCTTCAGAACCAGATCCGCCTGGCAGTCAGTGCGAATTGTGAAGGCGTGACGCTCTACCGCAACCACACTGGTGCGCTGCGAGATAATCGTGGCAAGTTCGTTCAATTTGGCCTGTCACCCGGCAGCCCTGACCTGGTGGGCTATAAGAAGGTGCAGGTCACCGAAGATATGGTCGGCCAGGACCTGGCGGTATTTGTAGGCATGGAGATCAAAGTGCCTGGCGAGAAGGCACGAGACGATCAGCAGCACTGGCTAGACCGCCTCGAAGAACATGGCGGTATCGCTGGAGTGGTGCACTCCGAAGACGAGGCAATTACCTGCCTTTCCTAGGTATTGCGGCTACGTTGGGTATGTGATAGCGTGCCTATGGAAATGCCCCCTGTGCCGGCAGAAAGCACAAGGGGCAGGGCCACAATCCCAAGCAACCACATTGTAACAGATGTATTCATCTGCAAAAACTCCCTGTCCTATATGCGGTCGCACGTCTAGCGTCTGCAAGACGGACGGAGACTTGCTGTATTGCCGTATTGGCACCAAGACCAGCCCATTCCAGAAGCACCCGCAGCTCAAGACCGGTGATGTGGTCGGTGAGTGGGCATGCGTCAAGATCAACCCAACTGCTGAATGTGTGACCTTCAAGCCGCACAAAGAACGCACGGCTGTGAAGTACCGGTCCTGGAAATATTTTGCACCGAATGGCCGGTCTTATCAGCACAACCGCACCGACTACAACGTCGGCCCTAAGGATGTCACCTGGTCTAAGGGCACCAAGGTTGATGCACTGTTGCCGTTGTGGTACGAGAGCCTGCCGGATTCTGGCGCAACGGTCTATGTGGTCGAGGGTGAGACCTGTGCTGAGGCGTTGCGTGCCTTAGGCCTGTGGGTGACCAGTGTGCCGAACGGTAGCGGCAGCTGGAAGGGCAGTATGCCTGACATGCCCAAGCTCCAGGACAATGACCTGGTGCTGTGCCCTGACCGTGACCGACCTGGTGTCGAGCTTATGCAGCGGCTCGGTGACACCTTCCCTGGATCGTCATGGCTCTGGGTGGAAGGCACGAACGCGGATGCATGGGACGACCCGTCTGACGGCTATGACGTAGCCGACTGGGTGATAGATGGCGCTGACCGAGAACGCATAGAACTTGCCATTCGACGGGAAGCGCCACAGCTTCCGGTCGCGCCGTGGTATGAGCGGATTGGTGATTACAAGACTGAAAAGGGTGGCTACAGCCGCCTGAAACTGCTTGATCTGTCGAAGGTCCTTTCTTCGATGCTCCATAGCGCGTTGCGTTGGAACGACTTAAAGCAGGCTATCGAGATCGATGGTGCGCCGATGTCGGAAATTGATGCCAAGCTCAGCTATGGCAGCTTCCAGGCTGCGCATATTGATGTCTCCAAGGATGTCGCACAAGATGCCCTGCTGCTCAGTGCCCGTGAGCGGCCCTATCACCCGATCCGCGACTACCTGGAGTCGTGCAATGATCCACTAGATGACGTGACGTGGCAGAACATTGCAGGCGAGCTGCTGGGCACGCATGCTGTCGACTTCGATAATTCGGCATTGCGCAAGTGGCTGGTCTTTTGCGTGGCCCGCATTTATGAACCGGGCTGCCCGTGCGGTTTTGTGCATATCCTGGCTGGTGACCAACACCTCCATAAGACGCGCTTTTACAACACCCTCGCATCAGAGGCCTGGTTCTATGAGGGCTTCATCAAGACCAACAAAGATGCAGACGATATCACCGGCCTGCATATGCGGTGGATCTGCGAATGGGGCGAACTGGATGGTGGCATCAAGAATCGCGACAGTGCAGGCCTCAAGAATTTCATCACCCGCAAGACCGACCTGGTGCGTGAGGCATACGGCAAGGGTCATAAGGAACGGCCGCGTTCTTTCGTGCTATGTGGTACCACCAATAAAAAGGACGGCTTCTTTAGCGATGAGACCGGCAACCGCCGATTTGTGATCTTCAATGTCGAGGAGCGCATCAACAGCGAGAAGATCGAACAGCTGCGTGATCGGATCTGGGCCAGTGCAAAGCGCGAGTATTTCAAGGGCACGCAGTGGTTCTTAGATGAGGCCGAGACGCAGATCAACAATGACCGCAACCGTGGCCTATATGCCGAGGACCCATGGCTGGAGAAGATCTCCTCGCACCTGGTCTACCGGTCCACCGAGTACGTCATCAGCAGCGACCTGTTGACTCACGTGCTGGAGGTGCCGATCGAACGTCAGACGCAACGGGAGCTGGTGCGGATCAACCGCATCTTGACTGCGTGCGGGTATTACAAGAGCCGCAAGAAGCTTAATGGCTCGTTCAAGCACATCTGGCGGCGTTGCGGCACTGACGAGTGATACCTACCTATTACCCGCCCTTACCGTCTGTTACCTACTCATGTCTTTTGTAGCTGTTCGATCTCTTAACTGCGATATCAGGCGCGAGCAGGTATTACAGGTAAGGGTAGGTAATGCAAGGCGTCAATCGGGACGCGGCCGGTGTTCGGTTTACTTACTTTACCCCCTATATAGGGGGGGGTTAGAAAAAAAGTTGGTTGTCGGGAAGGGAAAAAAGGAGTGGGTAGGTAAGTAGGTAAGTAGGTAATTTGCGTTAGATTTGAGGCATGGCCCCAAGGACTCCAGAAAGCATCCGCAAAGACCAACTCCGGGTGGTCAAACAGTGGCTCGACTTGTCCTGGCCACGGCACCGCATATATGAGTCTGCTGCACAGGCCTGGGACTTCGACAATGACCAGACAGACGCGCTGATTTCAGATGCGAGGTCTGAGTACAAGAGCTCAATGAGTGTGGAACGCTCGGAGTTCCTGGCACAGCAGATGACCAGGCTTGAGGCACTTGCTGCCAAGGCCCAGGAAGACGGGCAACTGGGTGTGGCGCTAGGATGCTATCGGGAGCTGCACATGCTCGCGAGTCTTACTGGGAAGTAACGATGGCCAAACTGCGCCGATATCGTCGTGACAAACGCGGCCGATTGGCTGCAAGAGGCTCTTCGAGCAAGAATGCTGGCAAGCCGCCGATGAAGCCTCGGAGTGAAAAAGCCACTCAAAACAAGCGCAGCCGGCAACGCGCTGATGATCGACTAGAAGGCGCACTGAAAAAGGATGCTGGCAAGGTCGTTCGCGACAATACTTTGACTGGTCGCACGCATAGCGCAAGCTATGACAAGAGCACAAAGACCAAACAATTCCGGTTCAACCGCACTCTGGACAAGAAGCTAGAGAGCGACAGAATGCTCAAGGCGCAACGTGCGACCAAGGCAGGAGATGCCAAAGAGGCCGATTTTCAACGGCATCTGGTCAGGTTCCGGCATGCACGCACTGCACCGGGTAGTGAAGGCCTGGCCAAAGAAGCTGCAGCCTTCAATTACACAGGCAGGCAAGGTCGCAACGTTGCTAGCATGCAGCTTAAGAATCTTGAACGAGAGCGCCGCACCAGAAGGCGTAGAGGCGCAATGCGCGGCGGGCTCTGACAATGGCACGCCGATATAACAGAGACAAAAATGGCCGCTTTGCTAGCACTGGAGCTGGTGGTGGTGGTCGTTCTTCGGCACCTAAAACACGCAAGCCTGGGCCAACTCAAGAAAAAATCGCGAAGCTTGAATCACGCATTAAGCGCCAGGAACAGTTCGTGCGCCGGATGGGTGTAGGCAAATTCTCTGCCAGCGAGATCAGGATCGAGAAGCAGGAATTGCAGAGACTGCGTTCTAGTGTTGCTGGCCTGAAGGCTCGCGGTGGGCGCTGATGGAAGAAGGCGTGTGGGTAGAATATGAAGATCTCAAAGCTTGGGTGAGTAGCCACCACCTAGTGCACGAAAAATATTTGATGCTGCAACGTCTTTATGAGAACCGGCAGGATCACTTGAACCAGGCGTCGGCGATATCGGTTGAAACGTCGAAGCCATAGTTCTCATTGGCGACATCAATAAGAATATCGAACAGGATATGGTCTGCGTCGATCTTGTCGAGTTCGCGGCCCAGCGTGATCATTTCGTCAGCACTCAAAGTCTTGGCCTTGGTAGCGAATTCTTCGAGGATGGCTTTTTTGCTGATCATTTGCTTGATGGTGGAATTGGGTGGGAGGGGCGGTGAAGGATTCTAGGTCGCTCTTTGCTCACCTGAGGGTCCGTTTTGCCCTCCCATATACGTAGTATATCATGCCATAAGGGAAAATGTCAATCCCTTTCAGCATGAATCACTCGATAAAAGGCCAATTCAAGGGCCGTGAGGCCTTTGGTGGATTTGGCCGCAGCTGCCTTCTTTTTGGCTGCGGCTATAACATCCTGGGGGCGGTGCCCCCAGCCGGTCTGGCCTGTCATCAGGCGTGCATGGCGCGGTAGGTGGCCAGGCCTTGCTCGGTCAGGCAGATGTAGCGCTCAGACTTGGCGTTGCTGTTCCAGGAAGTGGTCTCCATCATGCCTGCCTTCTTGAGATTGGACAGGCGGGGTGCGTTCTTCAGGCTGATCTTGGGGATGTCGCGGCCAAGGCGTGCTGCCGGGGGGTGGCCGTTCTCGAAGTTCACATCATCAGTGGCAGCGTAGATCTGTGATGCCAGCTCAAAGAAAAAGTCTTTGGTAGCCTGGTTCAGCTTGTCCCAGGTGATGCCGCTGCTCTTGGTCTTTTTGGTGGCTTCTTGGGGCCGGGCTTCAATCTCAAGCAGCTGGGCCAGAGTGGTGACTGCAATCTCTTTGCTGATGCGCTTATTGCCGGCGAAGATGTAGCCGTTGGGGCGGAATTCGATGCCGCGATTGCGGGCAGCGCTGCCGTCTCTTTTCGAGACTTGCAGCTGGCGCTCGACGATGTGAAGAGCTTGCTCGGTGTAGGTGCGGGTCATGGTGTGAAAGGGAGGGCTCTTTGCCCTCTATATACAAAGTATAACATACACTTTCACAAAGTGTCAACAATTGCCACTCATTACAGTCTATGCTTTAATGCGTTTACGGATGCAAAAAGCATCCACCGCACCTGGACAAATGAAGAACACGCGCAGCGACGTCGAGTGCTACGCACTGGCAAAAGAGCTGTTGAGCTTGCCGAGCGGCCGTCAAGGCTGGACTCAGGTGGCATTGCAGCTCTCAGAGCTTTCAGCTTGGGAAGTCCAGCAAGTCATGGACCGATTCAATGCTGAGGCCAGCCACGCCAAGCATCTCGCTACTATCGCTCAATATTACCTTTGGGTGAAAGGCGGTGACCCGGTAGAGATGCAGGGCACCACTCACGTTGCTTAAATACGAACGTCTAGAGCATCAAGCGCTCCTACGTTCTGACACATAGCCGCCTGCTGCACCGTGCGAATATCACGTCGCTGCAGGCAGGCTCTTTCTAAGATCTCCTCCTTGCTACCGCCATCCTCAGCCGCCTGCATATAAGCTTGAAGCTTTTTACGTGCGCCATTTGGGATGTGGATCATCAAAGACTTGGTGTCGATGCACCTGGTGATCGCCTGTCTGATCCACCAGTATGCATAGGTTGACATCTTATAGCCGCATTCCGGGTCATATTTTTCAGCTGCTCGCTGCAGGCCCAGGGTGCCTTCTTGGATCAGGTCCTGGAAGGTGAGTGGCGTGCCCTTGATCGCATAGGTGTACTTCTTGGCGATCGATATCACCAGCCGCAGGTTGCTGCAGACGAACGTATCGCGTGCACGCCGACCAGAGCGCACCACTGACGGCGGCGGATCAGGGTGCTGTAGCCAGGCTTGAATACGCCGGCCCAGCTCGATCTCTTGATTCTGCGTGAGTAGCGGATACCGTGTTGCCGTTGCGATGAAATCGCCGATATCGGTCATACTCACATAGAGCTCAACGCATAAAATAGCGAATGAGTGGATATCGAATCAAGTGCCGAGCATACTGGATTCTGTCTCAGATGGTTTGATCCTGGCAGGTCCAGAAGATGAAGGCGTGTCTGCAGAACAGGTGCTAAGCCGGCTCAATGCTACTCTGTTGCCACATCAGACTGCCTTTTGCGAAGATCAGGAACACCGGATCTTGGGTCTGGTGTCTGGCTTCGGTGCAGGCAAGACATATGGCCTGTGTGCTAAGGCCATCAACATCGCGGCTGCCAATATCGGCTACGTATCTGCGATCTTTGAGCCTGTTGCGCCGATGTTGCGTGACATCCTCGTGCGGTCGATGGACGAGCTGCTAGAAGCTATCGACCTGCCATATGACTTCAGGGTGTCGCCACTGCCCGAGTACGTGCTGAAGTTCAAAGAAGGCGAGCACACCATACTGCTGCGGACCATGGAGACATGGAATAGGATTCGAGGACAGAACCTCTGCGCGGTAGGTTTCGACGAAGTAGACACCACTAATAAGCGCACGGCAGAGCAGGCGTCACGCATGGCACTGGCCCGCTTGCGTTCTGGCAATGTGCAGCAGTTCTACGTGGCGACCACACCCGAGGGCTTCGGCTGGGCCTGGGAGACGTTTGAGCGTGAGACGGCACCTGACAGGCGATTGATCCGAGCACGGACCGCCGACAATCCGCACCTGCCTGACGGGTTCATCGACTCGCTGATGGCCAATTACCCAGAGAAGCTGATCAAGGCTTATCTAGAGGGCCAATTCGTCAATCTCAACACCGGTGCTGTCTACGATCGGTTCAACCGTGAGACTCACATCAGCCAGCCGCCGATTGGCCTTGATGGCGAGCCGCTGCGGGTGGGTCTCGACTTCAACGTGTCAAACATGTCGGCCGTCATCGCCGTGCGCACCAACAACCAGTTGCACGTCATCGACGAGATCAGCGGTGCACATGATACTGACGCACTTGCTAAGGAGATCAAGTCGCGATATCCTCACCGCAAGGTCTACATCTATCCCGATGCTTCTGGCGGCAACCGCAGCACAAACGCGACACGCACTGATATTCAGATACTGGAATCTTATGGCTTTAGTAATCAGTCTCCCAAGGCGAATCCTCCAGTACGTGATCGGGTGGCTGCTGTACAAGCTGCTCTGGAGAACGGCAAAGGCGAGGTGAGACTGCAGATTGCGCAGCAGTGCATCCGCACGATTGAGTCGCTGGAGCTCCAAAGCTACACAGATAAAGGTGAGCCAGACAAAGACGCCGGGTACGACCACATGAACGATGCCCTGGGATACCTGGTCTGGCGTGAGCTGAACCCGCTGTACGTTAACGCCGGCAGGGGCACGGGGATCCGGCTCTATTAAACTACAGGTATCGGGCTTTGGGCGGTCGTGTATTCAGGATACAACTTTTACGACCGCAAAGCAGCGGCAAATGTCACGCACGTCAATGACCCCAATGGTGCGTGGGTCAATCAAGAGCCGCACTGGGTGCTGATTGAAGACCTGATCGGCGGCACGTATGAAATGCGACGGCGGCACAGGCGATACCTGCCGCAAGAAGTGCGTGAGCTGGATGAAAGCTACGATCGGAGACTCGCACGTAGTGTGTGCCCGCCATATGCACAGCGTCTCGAAAGGATGCTGGCCGGCATGCTCACCCGGAAGCCTGTCAGGCTGAATGACTCGTCGGATCTAATCCGTGAGCAGCTATTTGACGTTGACCTGATGGGCAACGACCTGAATATGTGGACTTATGAAACGGCCCGCAAGATGATCAGGTATGGGCATGTCGGCGTGCTGGTGGATGCACCACCTGCTGGCACTATGGGCCGGCCATACTGGGTGACATACACGCCGCGTGACATCCTCGGATGGCGGTCAGAGCTTACTGATGGCGCACAACGACTGACTATGCTGCGGCTGGCTGAGAAGGTCACAGAACCTGACGGCGAATTCGGCGAGAAGGTGGTGGATCAGATCCGGGTGCTGACGCCTGGTGAATTCAAGATCTACCAGCGGAAGGAAAAAGGCGACTTTGAGATCACGGATGAAGGCACCACCAGCACCACTGAAATCCCATTCAGTGTGGCATATGCCAACCGCGTCAATTTCTTAGAGTCGCGGCCACCGCTTGAAGACATCGCCGAGCTGAATCTCAAGGCATACCAGGTCCAGTCTGACCTCGACAACCAGTTGCATATTTCGGCCGTGCCGATGCTGGCCTTCTTTGGCTTCCCATCAGCTGCTGAAGAGGTGAGCGCCGGACCAGGTGAAGCAATTGCATTTCCAGCAGAAGGCCGCGCCGAATATATCGAGCCTGCAGGCAACAGCTTTGATGCGCAGTTCAAGCGGCTGGCGCAGATCGAGCAGCAGATCAACGACCTGGGCCTGGCGGCAGTGCTAGGCCAGAAGCTGTCAGCTGAGACAGCCGAGGCCAAGAGGATCGACCGCAGCCAAGGCGACTCGACGATGATGGCGATCGCCCAGCAGATGCAGGACATGATCGACAACTGCCTGCGATTCCATGCGGAATTCCTGCAGGACACGCAGCCTGGCAGCAGTTATATCAACCGTGACTTCCTGGGCCAGAGGCTCGAAGCACCTGACGTGGCCGCACTGCTGCAACTATACACAGCCGGCACCATCACGCAGAAGACGTTGCTAGACCGGCTCGCCGATGGCGAGATCCTAGGCGATGAATTCGAAGTCGAGGAGGAGTTAGAGGCCACGCAGCTTGACGGGCTGGCGGCAGAGCTTGATGCACCGCAGGTGACGCCAGGCCAAGACGACACCGTTCTGCCCGAGTGATGACTAGTGAGCACGCCGACTGTTCTGTTCCGCAATGCCATCGACCTGAATAGGTACAGCAACAACGTATCTAGGCGTCTGGTCGAGTCTTACAACCGCATCATCCTCGAATCGCTGCGCGAATTGGACGTGCTGGGTGTCGAGAACCCTACTTACAGGGCAGTGCGGCTGCGGTCGATATTGGCACAACTCAAAGAATCGCTTGATGGATGGTCAGCTGAGAGCCTCGGTCTGCTGGCCGAAGAGCTGACTGGGCTAGCCGAGATCCAGTCAACACAGGCTGCTGCCAATCTGCGAAATGTGCTACCACGCGGCATGCGCGATGCGGTCAACACGGTAGAAATCAGCCCGCAATTTGCCCGCTCTGTAGTGACGACCGATCCACTGGATACAGGAGTGGCGGTGCTCAGCGACGAGTTGCGAGACGTGCCTGCCGCATTCAGCCTGACAGCACGACAAGGCGCTGTGATCACGCTACCTGGTGGCGGCACCGTACAGAAAGCATTCCGTGGGCTAGCAGAGCAGAATGCTGCCAGATATGGGCAGATCATCCGCGATGGATTGCTGACTGGCGAGACCACCGATCAGATCGTCAGGAGATTAGCAGGAACGCTGCGATTTGGCCAGCGAGCAAGATCTGCACGACAGCTGGCACAGGCAGGCGGGCAGGTGACCAGCTTGGCGAATCGACAGGTGATGGCGCTGGTGCGAACGACCATCAACCAGGTGTCCACTGCTGCCAGCCGAGCCACCTATGAGGCCAACCGCAGCATCACACCTAAATATCAGTATGTCGCCACGCTTGATAGCCGCACGTCGCCGATCTGCCGTGAGCTAGACGGACAAGAATTCCTATACGGCGACGGCCCGACACCACCACAACATTTCAATTGCAGATCCACTATCGTGCCGGTTGTGGACTTCGAGGCGCTGGGGTTACCCAGGCCACCCGAAGGTATGCGGGCTAGCGCGAAAGGCCAAGTACCAGCCGACATGACGTACGGCGAGTGGATCTACAGCATGCGTAACACAGATGAAGGCCGGGAAGAAATCAAGGCGGCATTCAAGACCAAAGCGCCGTATTTCATGCACATGGCTAAAAAATTCGGGCCGAACCAGGCGATGCGCAAATTCCTGAGGGATGACGGGTCAGAAGTAACATTGGATGTACTTCGCAGACGGTACCCCAGTGTCTGAGTTGCACTCAAAATACAGATTCACGCCTCAAGGCGAAGCAGCACCCGCTAGCCCGCCAGCCAAACCGGCAGCCAAGAAAAAGGCTGCCAAGAAAACCACTACCGAGGACGAGTGATGCCTGGACATTACGGCCACAGCAAGCCCAAGAAAAAGGGTATGGGCAACAAGACCGCCAAGAAAAAGCCAATCAAGAAAAAATGAAAAAAGGCACCCGAGTCAGCTGGATGTACCAGGGCAAGCGCACCTTTGGTGTCGTGACAGGCTCGGGTGGCAAACGCGCCAGCATCAAGACCAAATCGGGCGGCACCGTCACGCGTGTGGGCTCTGATGAAGATCCGGTGATCCGCATCAAGTCAGAGTCTACCGGCAATGCTGTACTGAAAAAGAAATCGGAGCTGCGTGCTGCACCAAAGCGGAAGTGAAGTAAAGTGGTGATGCAATCAACCCTGCGGGTTATTCATGGCCGAAGAACAGATCCAAGAGGCTGCGCCGACTGGTGACACTCCCGACGTGGACGGGCTCAAAAACAGCGTTACCGCGCTAGAGAAAAAGAACAGCGAGCTGATCGCCGAGCTAAGGGCTGCAAAGGCTAAAGCGCCGAAGCTGCCAGATGGTGTCAATGTAGACGAGCTGCTGGAATTCAAGCGCAAGACTGAACAGGCAGAGCTTGAATCGCAGGGCAAGTACACAGAGGCGCGGCAGGCACTAGAACAGCAGTTCCGAGATGCCACCGCTGAAAAAGACCAACGCATCGCCGAGCTTGAAGCCCGCGTGCGAGAGCTTGAGCTGATCACGCCTGCGGTCAGTGCGCTAGCGGATGTGGTGCACGATCCCGACATGATTTTGAAAACCAAGCTCAATAGCAGCCAGATTGAACGCGAATCTGACGGATCCGTGGTGGTGGTCGACGGCTACCAACGCACACCCGTGGCCGAATGGGCCAAGACACTGCCATCTTGGATGCAAAAAGCACCCCAACCGCAAGGTGGTGGTGCTCCAGTCGGCAGGGCAGCAGGAGAGATCCCGCCAGGCACCAAGAATCCATTCGAGCAAGGGCCGAATTTCAATCTGACCGAGCAGTCACGGTTATTCAGGACTGATCGGGCGCTTTACGACCGATTGAAAGCTGCTGCTGGGCGTTAAAGTGTTCACGAACGTTTGATACGGCTGCGCCGTTCAAGCCAGGGCTGCGCCCATCACACCGTAAACCATTCTTGAGGATCAGTCATGGCGACTCTTCGCTCTGACATTATCATCCCCGAGGTATTTACGCCGTACGTCATCGAGCAAACCACACAGCGTGATGCCTTCTTGGCTTCCGGTGTGGTGCAGCCTATGGCCGAGCTGAATGCCACCGAGGGCGGTGATTTCGTCAAAGTCCCTTTCTATAAGGCAAACCTGTCTGGTGATTTCGAAGTGCTGTCTGACAGCTCTTCACTGACACCTGGCAAAATCACTGCTGATCAGCAGATCGGCGTGATCCTGCACCGTGGCCGTGCTTTCGAATCCCGTGATCTGGCAGCCCTGGCTGCTGGCTCCGACCCGATGGCCGCCATTGGCAGCAAGATTGCTGACTATGTAGCACATCAGCGTCAAAAGGATCTGGTCAGCTGCCTGACCGGTGCTTTCGGCAGCTTGAATGCCAACGACAGCAACTCTGCGCTGTTCAACCTGTGCATCGACTCCGAGTCCGGTGATTCACCCACCACTCTGAGCCCTCGCACCGTGGCCAAAGCACGTGCGCTGTTGGGCGACCAGGGCGACAAGCTGACCGCCGTGGCCATCCATAGCAATGTGTACTATGATCTCGTTGAGCGCAACGCGATTCAGTACGTATCCACTGAGGATGCACGTGGTACCACCACCACCCAATCTGGCGGCGACCTCAGCAATGCCTTCGGCAACCCAGAAGTGCCGACCTTCATGGGCCTGCGCGTGATCGTCTCTGATGATGTGCAGACCACCGGCTCTGGCTCTTCCACTGAGTACGGATCGTTCTTCTTCACTGCAGGCGCAGTCGCATCTGGCGAACAGATGGGAATGCAAACTGAGGTGGACAGGGACATCCTCGCGAAGTCCGACGCAATGTCCTTGGACCTTCACTATGTCTACCACCCGGTGGGCCTGAAGTGGGGTGTCTCAACCACCAACCCGACCCGCTCCGATCTTGAGACCGTGGGCAACTGGTCACAGGTGTACGAGACCAAGAACATTGGCATCGTTCGGGCCACCAACGTCAGCAACCAGGACTGAGGTAACTAACGATGGCATCAATTTTTGAGGCAACAGCGGGCAAACTTGTAGGCCCGACCGTTGGCACGTCTGTCACACAGGCGACCAACAAAAGCACCACGGTGATCGCTAACGCGGCATCTGGTGTGATCACCATGAATGACGCTGCACTGGCTGCTGCTGCTGAAGTGTCGTTCACCGTGACCAATAGCGAAGTCTCCGCCACCGATGTGGTGGTGGTCAACCACGCTTCAGGTGGAACCGCCGGTTCTTATCTGGTGCAGGCCAACAGCCTGGCTGCAGGATCCTTCAAGATCACTGTTGCCAACGTGTCGGCTGGTTCACTGGGCGAGGCAATCGTCCTGAACTTCGTGGCTCTAAAGGGCGCTAGCTCCTGATGGGTCTGTTCGCTTTCAGGCGGGCGCAGGAACGTGAGGCTGCTGCGAAAGCGGTGGCCTCCGCACCTGTAAAAGCTAAACGCAAGCCTTCATCTAAGAAGACCAATGGCAGTAACAATCGTCGCGACCGTAGGCTCAGCGACAGCCAACAGTTACATCACCCTGAGTGATGCGGACGACTTGGTAGATGCCATGGTGAGCAGTGCAGATGTGGCCAAATGGGGCACAGGCACTGACGATACACGCAATCGGGCGCTGGCCACAGCAACGCAGCGACTCGACCGTGAAAGATTTTTAGGGGCACGGGCTACAGACACGCAGGCGCTGCAGTGGCCTCGTACTGGTGTCCGCAAGCCTGACACGTACTTGAATACATATGCGGTAGGGTTCCCATTCCGCATCACGACTGACTACTACACCGACACTGAGGTGCCTGACCAGATCAAACGGGCTCAGGTTGAATTGGCGGTCTATCTCAAAAACAACGTTGATGGTCTAGGGCTGAGCGGCCTAGAAGACTACAAGAATGTGCAGATCGGCAGCTTGAACGTCACACCTGACAAATTCGGTGCTGTCGGGGCAGATCGCATCCCGCCGATGGTGGAGCGGTACTTGACGGATCTTAGAATTAGTGGACCAGGCAACGTAGCCATCAAACGGAGCTAATCATGGCAATCGACTACAGCGTGGGTGCCGAAGTGATCACAGACACGGCTGCGCATACTGGCCGTTTTTGTGCGATCTACTTCAAGGAAGACACCACTATTAATGCCGTGACTGCCGAGAACTACACCGGCAACAGCCTGGGCAGTGAGGCCTTCGTAGCAGACTCTACTATCTACGGTGTGTTCACGAGCATCCAGCTATCTAGTGGTGCCTGTATTGCCTACCGGATCTGATGTCGCTATCAAAAGCGCTTGAAAAAGTAGCCGATAAAGTCGTCAGCAAATTTGGCGGCGATGTCACGATTCGGTACGTGACGGGCGGCAGTTACAACACCACAACAGGCGCTGTCGCTGAGACTGAGAGTGATACTGACGTCAAAGGCGTGGTCGTCGATGTCAATGTGCGTGAGGCTAATGAGCTGATCCAGGCTGGTGACAAAAAATTGACCGTAGCGGCCAAAGAGCTGCCATCCGCGCCTGAGACTAAAGATCGTGCCGTGATCAGTTCGATCGTCTATCAGATCATTCAAGTCGAGACCATCGAGCAGGCCAACGACGCCATCATTTACGAGCTGATCCTGAGGGCATGACATGGCACGCCGTGAGATCCCAATTGAATTCATAGGCGGATTTGCGGAAGAGCAGCTCAATCAGCTGATCCAAGCCACTGTTCTAGAGACCGACAGGCAGCTGAAAAAAGGCAGTCCAGTCAAAACAGGACGGTTCAGGGCCAGCTGGCACATCGGTGAGAATACATCTACTGGCGCACCACACCCGCCGGTTGAAGGAGACACTGTGATACCCGCGCCACCACCGCAGTACACCAATTATGCGCCTGGCACAGAGCGCATCAATCGGAGCTACCACCTGCACAACAATCTGCCGTACGCCGATCGGCTCGCCAATGGGTGGAGTCCTCAAGCGGATGCCGGCTGGGTCGAGTTGATCGCCAAGAGCATGCAACAGTACGTGCGCAGAACGTATAATCAGATCAAACGTGACAGCTGATGGCCGCCGCTGACCTAAATTCTGTACGTGCGACCATCGAAGGGCGGTTGGCGACAGAGCTGGCCGATTCGCCAGCCATTCCAGTCGTGTTCCACAATATGGCATATGAGCCTACGCCGAATAGCTCGTGGGTCCAATGCCTGCTCAGCTTTGGGACCAGCACATACCTGACGCACGGTGGCACCAGTGATTCGCGGAATGAGCTAGTGGGCATTGCCGTGGTCAATATCTTCTCAGCGAAGGGTGTTGGCCCAGGCGCAAATTATGTGATCGGGAAGCGGGTACGGGATCTTTATAATAGAATCAACGTGTCGGGGGTTCATTTTGATCCTCCGATCGGTCCCGAAGTTGTGGCGTCGCCATCACCTGAGGGCTACTTCCAAACTCAGGTCCGTGTGACCTTTGACTTCATCGAGGAACTCTGACCATGGCCGTCCTTCGCGGAGAACAAGGCGCAGTCCAATTTGACGCCGCTGGTTCTAGCAATGCCACTATTGTTGGCACTCGCAGCTGGAGCCTTTCTACCACCAAAGAAACTCTGGATGTCTCCAAGCATGGCGACACCTTCCGCAGCTTTGTCGGCAGCATGATTAGCGGATCTGGCACCGTCGAGCTGGTCTACGACCCTGACGCAACCGGCCAGGCTGGTTTTCTTGAAGACGTTTTGACGACTGCAGACCCTGCAGACGCCACGTTTGAACTGTTCACGACTGGCACCAGCTCCGGCACTGATAGTGTGAGCTTTGCTGGCATCATTACCGACATGGAGATCACTTCGACTGTCGGTGAGATCAACATTGTGTCCTGCAACTTCATCACCAGCGGTACCATCACTGGCAACCTTGAGTGATAGCGGCAGCTATAATCTGCACGGGTAATTCCGTCACTTAATGTCTGGATCAAAGCGATTAGTCGATCAGCTGGTTGAGGCGTTTGATCTCAACCAGCGCCGGAAATTCGTGCTGAAAAATGCCGAAGGCGCAAAAATCGCGGATCTATACTTCAAGCCAATTACGCGGGCTGACCGGAAGAAGGCGCAAGATCTGGCGGGCTCGGCTGAAGCATTGGATATCAGCACGCAGATGCTGTGCCAAATGGCTGAGTTAGAAGATGGCACCAAGGCCTTTGCGGCTGCTGATGCAGCCAAGTTGCATCGCAGCTTGCCTGAGAATGTGCTGAATGAGCTGGAGCTGTTCCTGTTCGGCATTGCTGATAACAATGTCGATCTGGAAGACGCAAAAAACGGCTAAAGCAGGACAGCTGGACTAAATTCGAATTCTTTCTGGCCTGCGAGTTAGGGATGACAGTCAGTAGGCTCCGCACAGAGCTTACAGATGCGGAGTTAATACACTTTGCTGCGTATTTTTCAGTAAAAGCCGAAGAGGACGAGCGTGCCGCAGAGCGTGCCAAACACAGACGCCATTAGACTTGACGTACTGATTAGGCCGCCGTGGCAGTTTCGAACGTTGAGATTAGGGTCAATGCGAATAACGCAGTGGCCCAGCTCAACCGGCTCAACGGTGTGGCCGGGACGACTGCCGGCACTTTTAGTAGATTGCAGTCTGCTGCTGCTGGGTTAGGGCTGGGATTGATCGCCAAATCGGCCGTACAGTCTGCAGCATCGTTCAAAGCATTGCAGACCCGGCTCAAGCTAGTCACCAGCGAATTTGGCGAGTATGAGCAAGCGCAAGCGTTGGTAGCCAAAGCGGCTCAGCAATTCGGCATAAGCAATCGTGAGGCAGCAGAAGGCGTAGCTGACATCTTTACTCGATTGCGGCCATTGGGGATCAGCCTAGCCGATATTGAGTCGACTTTTATCGGATTCAACACTGTTGCAAAGCTGAGCGGCGTGAGTGCGGCTGGGGCGAGTGCTGCATTTACGCAGCTGGCTCAAGCATTGGGCTCTGGCCGATTGCAGGGTGACGAATTCAGAAGCATTGCTGAGCAGGTCCCAGGGCTGTTGCAAGCTATATCCTCTGCCACGGGCATCGCTACGGGCGATCTCAAAGAATACGCGTCTCAAGGCAAGTTGACTTCAGATGTAGTCATCAAGGCGCTGAAAAAGCTCGAATCCGAGGGAGCAGATAAGATCGCCGCCATCGTCCAGGATTCTGACATCCAGCGGTTTAAAGACTTCCAGAACGCGACGGATGACTTGTCAATCGCTATTGGCAGTAGCCTGCTGCCAGCAGTCAAGCCTTTGGTCGAAGGCGCAACTGAACTGGTCAAAGCTTTCGGCGAGCTGCCTGAGCCGATACAGGCGGGTGTGATAGGTGTGACAGGATTGGCGGGAGCGGCGGCAATACTGACGCCGGCCATTGTGACACTTAATGGTCTGATAACCACGCTTGCTGGAGGAGCAGTCCTTAAAGCTGCGATCACCAGCTTGTCGGTGGTTGGCGAGAAGGCGTTGGCTGCTGCGGCTGGCAAGACTGTTTTGGCCAATGCGGTAACAGCCGCCAATACCAAAATCACGGCGATGACGGTCAGCGTTGGCCTGTTGAATCTTGCCTTAAAAGCGTTGCCATTCGTCCTCGTGGCAGGTGCTGTAGCCACTTTTGTTGGCCAGATGAATGACGCCAAAAAGATTCAAGAAGACGTCAATAAGCTGGTCAAAACCGGCACTAAAGATCAGTTAGAAGCAGCCTTGGCTACGCATGAGCGCACACTCGCTGAGATCGAATATCAGAATACTGTCCGAGCTTTATTGCCTGGTGCGTTGGGCGGTGCAGCCCAAGGAGGTGCAGCTGCGCTTGAAAAGATCTCGAAACGCACTGCAACTGTCAGAAGCGCAATTAAAAAGCTCAGAGATCAGTTAGGGAAGATCAAGACTGACGGTGATGACGATGATGGCAATGGCAATGGCAACAATCTGCTTGATCTAGACGGCAAGCGAAAGGATATGTCGCAGCGGATGCTGGACCTAAACAATCAACTGAGAGCAGCACAGGAAGGCGAGCAAGCACGATTAGCGGCGACTCTCGCCTTGATGGTCAGGAAGCAAGAGATCGCTGAGAGCGAATTGCTGCCTCTTGAAAGGCAGGATGCTCTTAATGAGGCCCACTTCCGATTCAGGCAAGAGATCCTCGGGATTGATCAGCAGATTGCAGACCAAGCCGCTGCTGATTTTGAAGCTCGGATGAAGCATCAAGACAAGCTGAGGGAAGCGATCGCGGCGCAAAAGACCCAATATGACGAGCTGAACGAGACATTCCGCACCGGCATCGTTGATTCGATCTTGGATGCAGTGGATGGCACCAAATCACTTGCGGATGGCCTCGCTGGTGTCCTCAAGCAGATGGCCAGGCTGATCCTTCAGCAGCAGCTGATGAACGCTTTGAAAGGATTCAACCTGTTCGGTCCTGGACCAAGCCCAACCGAAGGATTCGGCCCTGAGGTCAAGACTTCCAACATCAAATTCTTTGCGAATGGTGGCCGTCCACCTGTTGGTCGCCCGTCAATCGTCGGCGAGCGCGGGCCTGAACTTTTTGTGCCAGACCGTGCTGGCACGATCATCCCCAATCATGCGATGGGCGGGGCTAATGTAACGGTGAACGTGGATGCTTCTGGTTCGTCTGTTGAGGGCAACGCTGATCAGGCTTCGCAACTTGGCAAGGCAATCGGCATTGCTGTGCAGCAAGAACTGGTGAAGCAAAAACGTCCTGGCGGTCTTCTCGCAAGCTGATGGCTACTTTCCCGTCAATTACGCCGACCTACGGCATCCAAAAAAGCAGCGCACCAAGTGTTCGTAAGGTGCAGTTCGGTGACGGTTACGAAAGCCGCTTCACGATGGGCATCAATCAAAACCCAAAGGTTTACAACCTGACCTTTGAGTTATCAGAGACTGATTCCGACACGATCGAAACGTTTTTAGACGCACGAGCTGCTGATTTTGCCAGCTTTGACTTCACGCCCCCTGGCGAGGGCAGTAGTTCCAAGTTTGTATGCGAGACGTGGAGCAAGTCGATTCCTTACTTGAATCGCGCCAGAATCCAAGCAACGTTCCGCGAAGTATTTGAACCGTAATGGCAGTCGGACCTTGGCAGGCTAGTACCGCATTTTCCGTCGGTGATATTCGACGCGCTACGACAGAGCAGCCATCTGGCTTGTTTTTTCGGTGTTCTACGGCTGGAACGACTGCTAGTTCAGAACCCGGCTGGCCAAACATGGTCGGCGATACGGTCACAGACGGGACGTGTGTCTGGACTGCGATCGCGTCGGCTTATGAGGAGCTGGCAAAGATCAACCCCAGCGCAATCATCGAGCTGTTTGAACTGAGGCTGGATTCAACGTTGCACGGCAGCAGTGACGTTTACCGTTTTCATGCGGGGGCTAATGCTGACGTTGACGGCAACATCGTGTTCAACAGTCAGACCTATACGCGGATTCCGATCAAGGCTGATGGCTTTGAGTACAGCAACACCGGCACGCTGCCACGCCCCACGCTGTCGATAAGCAATCTTGATGGAACGATGACCACGCTGTTGCTGCTGGTCAACGCAACAACTGCTGGCAATGATCTTGGTGGAGCGGAAGTTCGTCGAATCAGGACGCTGAAGAAGTATTTGGATGGTGAAAGTGCAGCTGATCCAAACGCCCGTTGGCCTGAAGAACGGTGGTTTGTCGATCGCAAAGCAAGCGAGTCACGAGACGTTGTGACCTTTGAACTAGCCAGCAAGTTTGATTTGGCGGGGCAAAAGATCCCGAAGCGGCAGGTGATCGCCAACGTTTGCCAGTGGAAGTACCGCAGCAGCGAGTGCAGCTACACCGGCACCGACTATTACGACGTAAACGGCAATGAGGTCAGCACCGAGGCTGAGGATGTTTGCGGCAAGCGTGTGGCCAGCTGCAAGCTGCGGTTTGGCGATACAGCAGAGCTGCCGTTTGGATCGTTCCCCGGCGCTGGTTTGACCCAGTGATGCAGCTATCAGACGAATTGCGAGCCGAGATCTTGCAACACGCCAAGGCTGAGACGCCGAAAGAGTGTTGCGGCTTGGTTGCTGTGGTCAAAGGACGGCATCGATACTTTCCGTGCCAAAACATTGCGGACACGCCTGATGAGCACTTTGTTCTTAGCGGCTGGGACGAAGTAGAAGATCAAGGCGAGGTGATGGCGATTGTCCACAGCCACCCGAAGACCAATCCAGAGCCATCAACAGCTGATCGCGTTGCCTGCGAAAAATCAGAGTTGCCATGGTTTGTCGTCAACCCAAACACTGAAGGCTGGGGCTACTGCGAGCCAAGCGGCTTCAAGTTGCCGTATGTGGGACGTGAGTTCGTGTTCGGCGTGGTGGACTGCTACACGCTTGTCCGTGACTGGTACGCAAGGGAGTACGGCATCCAGCTGCGTGATTATGACCGCAGAGACAAGTTTTGGGATCGTGGCGAGAACTTGTATCTGGACAACTTTGCTGCAGAGGGGTTTAGCAAGATTCCAGTTGAAGAGGTGCAGCGCGGTGACTTGATTTTGATGAATCTGGTTTCACCGTTACCAAACCACGCAGCGATCTACATGGGTGATCAACAGGTGCTGCATCATGTGCAGGGCAGGCTATCTAGCAGGGATGTCTATGGCGGTTACTATGGGAAGAGTACTGCCTGCGCCTTGAGGCATGAAAGTCGTTAAGGTCTACGGCGCTTTGCGTAAACGGCTTGGTCAATGCCGGTTTGAGTTTGATGTAGCAACACCAGCGCAAGCGATCAAGGCGCTGTGCGTCAATTTTCCGGGGTTAGATAAGTGGTTGATTGATAGCGAACAGGATGGCGTTGGCTATAGAGTGTCTATTGGCCGTGAAAAAATTTCTGATGATTTGACGCCGTTTGGACTGCCTTTTAGTGATCAAGAGGTATTCAGTATTACGCCTGTTGTCGCTGGTGCGGGGCGTGGTGCGGGGCAAATTGCTGCTGGTTTAGGTTTTGTCGCTCTTGCGATTGTCACTGGTGGAACCAGCTTAACTTTTGGCGCTGGGGGATTTAGTGCTGTTGCTGGTTCATCCATTGGCTTTTCAGTTGCAGCAGGCAACATTGGACTTGCTTTAGTTCTTTCCGGGATAGCAACTGCTATTTCACCGCAACCAGAGTTGAACAGTACGCTTGACGAGTCAGTCCAGCTGGAATCATTCACGTTCTCTAACGTTGTAAATACAGAGCGACAAGGGATGCCCGTACCGATTGCTTATGGGCGTTTGTTTGTTGGATCGGCTGTGCTGTCGAGCGGCCTTGACGTTGATCAGGAGCAAGCATGACCCAGACTAAATACATCCAAGGCGCTGGTGGTGGTGGCAAGTTTGGTGGTGGCGGCAACCGTACACCGACTGAAGCCGATGACACTCTGCAGTCCGTACAGTTTGCCAACGTTCTCGACCTTATCAGCGAAGGCGAGATTCAAGGATTAGATGATGCCAATAAGAGTATTTTTCTTGATGACACACCTATCGAGAACTCTGACGGGACTAATAATTTTTCTGGGTTCACCGTTGTCACTCGCAACGGCACACAAGCACAGAACCATATCCCTGGTCCGTTCAATGCAGTGGAGCGGGAAACAGCAGTCGGCGTTGAGGTTACAAACGGCTCACCTGTTACTCGCAGCATTACGGATACGGACGTTGACCGTGTGCGTGTCACTCTGACTGTTCCAGCACTGCAAATTCTTGAAGACGATGGTGATGTTGTTGGTCATAGTGTCAACATCAAAATTCAGATTCAGTACAACAGCGGCGGATACAGCGACATTATTAACGACACGATTAGCGGCAAAAGCAGCAACCGTTATCAACGTGATTATCTGATTGACCTTACCGGCAGTCACCCTGTTGATGTACGAATGGTCCGTGTCAGTGCAGACGAAACAAGTCAAAAACGTGCAAGCACAACGATCTTTCAGAGCTTTACTGAGATTATTGATGACAAGTTTCGTTATCCAAACTCTGCGTTAGTCGGACTGCGTTTTGATTCGCGCCAGTTCAACAGTATCCCGACTCGCAAGTATTTGATTCGCGGAATCAAGATCAAGATTCCTAGTAATGCAACCGTAGACACCACAACGCATCTGGGGCGGCTGACGTATTCCGGCATTTGGGACGGTACGTTCCAAGCTGCTACTTGGTGCTCAGATCCTGCGTGGATTTTGTATGACCTGTTGATTTCTGAGAGGTACGGCGCAGGTGTGCCTGAAAGCACGCTCGACAAGTACGACTTCTTTGCGGTGTCCCAATACTGCAATGCGCTTGTTTCAGATGGTGCAGGCGGCCAAGAGCCGCGTTTCAGCTGCAACATGCTGATCAACCAGCGTGACGAGGTCTACAACGTCATCCAGCAGATGACAGCCATTTTTCGTGGCATTTCGTACTACAGCGCTGGATCGCTCACGCTGCTGCAAGACAGGCCAGCTGATCCTCAGTACCTAATTGGTCAGAGCAACGTTATTGACGGCATCTTCCAGTATTCAGGCACGTCCCAGAAGGCACGTCACACCGTTGCTGTTGTGGCTTGGCAGTCCTACGACACTCGTGGCGACCAAGAGTATGAATACGTTGAGGATCATGCTGCTGTCGCCAAGTACGGCATCATCAAAAAAGACATCAAGGCCATTGGTTGCTACAGCCAAGGTCAAGCGCACCGGATCGGTAAATGGGCGCTGCTGTCCGAGCAAAACTTGACTGAAACGTGCCAGTTCAGCGTTGCATTGGAAAGCGGCATTGTCCTGCGCCCTGGGATGGTGATTGACGTTGCTGATCCAGTGCGTGCTGGGGAGCGTCGTTCTGGCCGAATCCAATCTGCAACAACAACGCAGATCACAGCAGACAGCAGCAATGATCTGACCGTTTCTTTAGCTGCACAAAACAGTCCGAAGCTGTCGGTGATGTTGCCGACAGGCGTTGTTGAAACACGCGACATCCCAGTTGGCGGCATCCAGCCTCAAGCTGATGGAACGTGTGACATCGACGTTGATACTGCATTTAGCCAGGCACCTGCAGCCAACTCAGTGTTCATGGTGCAAACCACAGAGCTGCTGCCCCAGCAGTTCCGTGTTGCGTCTGTTGCTGAGTCTGAGGACGGCATTTATGGCGTTAGCGCGATTGCTTACAACAGCACGATTTACGACGCTGTTGAGGCTGACGTTTCGCTGACGACTCGCAGTATCAGCAATTTGTCTGCCATCCCAAATGCGGTGGACAGTATCGACAACGAGGAGTTCCTTTATGAGGACGGCTCCAGTGTATTTGTTGGTGCGTCAATCAGCTGGAACCACGACCGTCAAAACGTCAATGACTTCCGGGTGCAGTACCGGATCGACAATGACAACTGGGAAACAGTCCAAACGGCATCACCATCTGTCACGTTGCGGAACCTGCGTGCTGGCACGTTGTATGTGCAGATTTCAGCTCGCAACTACCTGAACAAGAGCAGCCGAATCACGTCTGCCACGTTCATTCTTGTCGGCAAAACTGCTGCGCCTAGCAACGTCACCGGGTTCAGCATGATTCCGGTCAATGGTCAGGCCCGATTGAGCTGGAACCAAGCTAGTGATCTTGATGTTCGCGTTGGCGGTGTGGTGCGGTTACGTCATTCGCCTGATCTGGCAGGTGTGACTTGGGCAACGTCTACCAGCATTTCTGATGATGTTGCTGGCTCAGCGACTGAGACTTACGAAGATCTCAAACCTGGGACGTACAGCATCAAGTTCGTCGATTCAGGTGGTCGTGAAAGTCTTGATGCGGCCTACATCGAGTTCACCAAGGCTGATCTAGACAACGTTGAGAACGTCAGCTCACAGACGGAGGATCCGTCGTTTGCTGGCACGAAAACGAACCTTGTTGTTGATACAGCTCAGAACGAACTAGAGCTGGACCTTGAGCCAGGCGTTGAGACGGCATCTGTGGGCGACATGCTCGCTGAGAATGACACGTTGATCTTGATGGAAGACGACACCGATAACACCAGCGTGTTGGGCCTTGAGGGCAACAAAGGCTTCTTTACAAGCGGCACCTACGAGTTCCAGAACAATCCGATCACATTCTCAGACGTGTTCAGCGTCAAGCTGGACAGCACGTTGCGTGCTCGTGCGTTCTATCCCTACGGCATCCGCTTGGATGACCGCCCCGACTTTGACGCGATCGTTGACTTTGACGGTTCTGCGCCAACCGCTCCAGACGTGAAGCTATTCATCCAAACCACAC
>Ga0213859_10000248_pt1 | contig 24962 bp, 35 predicted proteins | sample PICome_2_FD_160133 | JGI IMG/M metagenome (GOLD analysis project Ga0213859, IMG submission 160133) | Coastal seawater microbial communities near Pivers Island, North Carolina, United States - PICO304 | ecosystem: Environmental > Aquatic > Marine > Coastal | place: USA: North Carolina...
GACACCAAGCATTGCTGCCCAACCATTAATACGTTCTGCGTTTTCATTCATTTTCTTTTACCTCGATTGGAATGTAAGTTGGAGTAAGTTGTTCAATAGAATAACATAGTAAAACAAAAAATACAATACTAGTTACAGTAAAAAGTAGTGTTGTCATCAGAAACCAAATGCTCCGAAGAAAAATACACTACCACTTGCAGCATAAGAAATGACTGCTGCTACAAATCCTAGCATAGCCGTGCGTCCATTGAGTTTTTCTGCACGTTCCGCATAAGTTTCGTAACCATATCGTTCAGCATCAGTTTGAGACACATACATTTTTGGTTCTTTGGCAAACATATTTTGCCTTCCACCATCTTCAGTAGTAACAGTCATCTTAGTTTGTAAAGATTTACAACATAATTATATAGTAAATGTTAAATTCTGTCAACCCTTTTGTGAAGGTTCCGTGATCCGACCTAAGTACGGATCATAATTTAGCAAATCTGCCAAACTCATTGTAGAACCAGAAGTTTCCCAATAATTCCACTGAGATTGATAATTTTGCTTATGGAACACATCCACATGCTCAGGATGAATAGAAGAACCTAACTCAGTCTTATACAGAAGCAAAGGAACTGCATAAGTATTACCTGCGTTATATAGGAGGTCATCTGCAACTGGACGTGGTTTTACACCATTATCCAGTTTATATTTATCGGCACCCTTGACGTGAAAATGCATAATCTTTTCAGCATACCGACGATTCATAATATAGCACGCCGTTGAAAAATCGTTCACAAAACGTTTGTGAAGCCTGACATGAATATCACCTGTACAAATAATAGAAATCTGCACACAGTCCCAGTCATATGGAAGACGAGAATAAAAATCTCTCCAAGTAAATGGCCAGAACCTTACAAGGTCAAGACTACAATCATCTTCCATGAAAACTGCATAGGGTGAATCAGAAGTGTCCAACCAATGTCTGATTGCTTTCAGGTGTGATGTAACACATCCAATCTCACCGGGTGTCATTCTCTCAGGATAACGACCCTTAAGGATGTCACTCAGATCATCTTCTCTACCATCATAAGCAGAGATCCTTTCATAGTTTTCAATCTCCCAATACTTAAATTGGTTCTCCATAAACTCACGTCTCTCTGGTTGACCATCGAGATTGAGATAATAGATAGGACCAAAACCTTGAAGTTTGTAAGTTGACTTATTTTTATCCATTAATCTTGCGTAATAACAGAGCAGTTTTTAAAAATGAGCTGGGTGAGTTAATCATAATATTTGTTTTAGAAAGAATTGTCAAGTCCAAAAGTGCATCCATAACACTTTCGGAACTTCTTTCTACATTTCCACACCAACTAGCATTCTTATTTTCTTTTTCAACATAATGTTCTTTCATACGAACAATTACATTATCAAGTTTATTAAATTTCTTTTCAATTTTTGGATCATCAGATAGGACAAAAAACTTTTCATCTGGTTGTCCTTCAACCCATTTCCACTCCTTATCAAACTTAGGAACATAAGTATTAAAATCCGTTGCTCTTAAATGAATACCAATTGTAAATGAATTTATAGAATGTTTTCTACAATATTGATCGCAAAAGTTTTTAATTTTATCGACAAACTTTAACTGTTTACCTGCTTCAATAACAAGATCTTCATCCATCCATTGAGGAATCCAATTATTATTGTAAACATATGATCCACAGTTAGACATTGGAAGATCATCAATAGATACAAAGGAATTAATGTTATAATTTTTAACTCCTTGAATAAAATCTTCATGCATGAAGAGAATGCTATTGGAAAAATCCTGTAGTGGTTGATCAACAACATCTATATCAGACGTAAAGATTTCATGAAATGGTAAACGACATGCAGAAGTATCTCTCCAGACAACAACTGGACGCATTTTATGATAGTTTGCTACGGCAAGTCCGCCAAGCAAAGTTCCATAACGATTTCCAAATCCACCGTCACAATAGATGTTTAAAGTTCTCATATGATTACTACTAACCTATCGTCCGATTTTCTGTTTAGATCACATTCAATCATATGTGTTTGTGCTTCAGGATATAATTCTAAAACAAATTCACAAAGTTCTTGTGCGCCCTGAGCAGTTTGCACATCCTCACAAATATAGATGCCACCATCATTAAGATATGGAATGTAATTCTCAGCATTTTTCATTTGCTGAGTCAATTTGTGATTGGCATCATCAATAATAATATCGAATTTTAGATCACCAAAGTGTTCCTGAATATGATTTAGATTTTCACAATCAAAGTTGAATAGAGTAATCCGTTCATGACTATTCACATCCTCCATAACAGCATCACCATCTACTGGTTCATACTGATAATGCCATTGACCATCTTCTTGAGAAAAGTTTTCTACACCATATATGTTAGAGTTCTCAAAGTAGTACTCCCACATCTTGAGTGAACCACCAAATAATACGCCAATCTCAAGAACATTCATTTCATCAGTTCTACGATCGGAGAATGTCTGCTCATACCAACGAATATAGTCGTGAGCAGTTCCTTTATCAGTCTTAAATTGTTTATGAATATCAGTTAGTTTCATATTCAGATCTCCATTGATCATACATTTCTTCATTCAAATATTTGTCAACTTCAAGATCATTATTAGTTCTATTATTGACAGACATTACTCTACTTTCAAAATTTACTACAGGATTATTCTTTGTGGAACCATTACTCTTAAAATGAACAGAAAGAGTATTAGGAGTCAACTCTTGATCTGCACAAACTTCCAATTCTTTCAGATAACCAATATTAAGGAAGTTGTTATTCTGCAAAGTCATATTTAGTGCAGGAGTTTCATGGGGGAATGGAGTTTCATTTTCAGCAAACTCTTCCATCTGATCGATCCAACTCTGAACAAAGACCTTACCAAGACTGCGGTTATTAATAATCAAGAAACTTGCAATCTCACTGATAAAGATTCCATCAGCACGAGTATGACCACCAGTATTCATTGTGGTCACTTGCATATCAAACTCTTTGTCAATGACCTGTGCCAAATCTTCTAGGACGCACACATCACTATCAATCATAATGAGTGGGTCTTCAAAGTCCATCATAGTCAGGAGTTTGCTCAGAACTCTAGTCTTTTGTTGAGTTGCTTTTACCCAACCTTCAGAATGAACACCAGCATATTCATCAGTGACATCTGTGTCCATAATGCACACATTGTCTTTATCTTGAAGATACTTACGATATTCATCTAGACCACAGTCTGCAATATAAATGCGACTGAGATTTGGACAATTCTCAGTTAAGGAATTTACAAGAACATCAACAAAAGGAAAGTACGACTTATTAGCCGTAGTGAAAACATTATACTTCATAATCAACAATAAGCTACAATAACATCATCTTCCACATGTCCATCCTCATATGTAATAAAGTATGAACTATTAATAGCAGTTACCTGCTCATAGATTGCATATTCATCGATTGTATTTCCCCAAGTACTTCCTTCATCACCAAACAATCTACGATCATCAATCATCAAAGTATGAGTTCTAATATCACTCTTTGCAATCGTATCAAGTTCAAATGGAAGTGGACACTTATACTCACCAATTGGTGCTCCATCATTGTCCCAGTGAGCATCTAACCAGAATGTTGCTGGTTCCTTTAGACCCTCCACAATGCCCTCAAAGACATCAAAGGTGTCACCCTCAACAAGTTCCACACGACCCTCTGCAATCTCATCAGCAAACCTTTCAGAGTTTGCTGCAACACGTTCAGGATCAATCTCAATGCTGATCACCTTATCGTATCCACACTCTAGAGCAACTGCAACTCCATCACCCCAAAGTGTTCCTGTTTCTACAAATATATTATTCTTCTTATGCTTTAGAAGAACTTCTTTAGATAATGTGGACGACATCAAAAACCTCTCTTAATATTTTTTTCAAATGGATAGTTTGATCTAGTCAGATACTCATCAAGCACAGACTTATACTTTGAATTCTTTAGTGTATGTGTCAGTGACAAAAATTCTTGAACGACGTATTTATCCAAGTATGGATAACGTGTTTCTATACCATATGAACCAGCAACATACTCTTCCTTCGCAAGATATGATACCATAGTACTTCCGTAAAATGAAGCCCAAGGAAAGATTGTTGACAAGTCCTCAGGAAATAGTCCACCAAAATTACTATGAAGAAACTTCTTCTCACCATTAAATCCATAGTCAGAGAAGATTTCATCTGACCCAGATCCTGAGAGATAGATCTTATGCCCCTCCTTTCTAGCAACATCACAAATCATAGAAAGACCACAGGATCCATTGTCATCCTGCAGTCTAGTGTTAAACTCATTATAATCACTACTAGAAGAGTAGATACGGTACTTAAACTCTTCTACATTCTTATTAATATACTCTTTATATGCCCAACGATTATCCTGAAGATACTCTCCGGTAGAACCAAAATTAAACATTGAGAACCTTTCATTAAGAATATCTTGGTTTTCATTGCCAACTACAGCATATGCTTTATATGAAATATTCTGATTATTCAGTTCACAAGCAATACCACCACTATCATACCCACTAGATAACCCAATGAATACTTTTTCACGAATTCCACGAGTTCTCTTACGAATAGAATCTTTAAATGCACTCATCCATCCATCAAAAGAATCGTTAAACTGGTGAAGAATGAACTCATAAGTAGGCATCTCTTTGATAAATTCTTTAGTTTCTAAATTGAAAGTAAGAATTTTATTGGCATCTTGTTTAATTACCTTTCGGAAACCAAGAGACTTGACAGCAGATTCGTAACTAGCAACACCAATTTTATCCCCATCAATACCATACCATAATGGTTTCGTCGCAAAAGGATCTGTAACTAGATGTAAAAGATTGTTTTTAAAATCCGCAAGAACAATTGCAAACTCACCATCTAATGTAACAAATGCACGTTCTCCAAACTTTTTATATGTGGGAATAATACACTCACCATCAGAACTATAATCACCATAATCATCATAGTTATAGATCTGCCCATTATATACACATACAATCTCATCATCATGATCCACAAATGGTTGTGGTGTAAAGTTTCCGGTGATAGAGAGGATATTATGAGCAAATGTATATTCATTTACATTGATACTGCTTGTGGCATCAGGACCACGAAACTTCATGTAATGATTTGTGTAATCAAAATCATTTACTTCCGCATTAGTAAAAAGAAAACTACACATCAACCAACTCTACTATGATTTGAACTTACTACTTGTGGCATTAATGAATTACCTCTAATTGTATTAGCCCTTCCCGGCATAATGTTTGGTTTGATATTTAGTTGATTACAAACAAAGGGAAAACTAATTTGATCTCTTGAAGAAAACATACAAATTTGCTCCCACCACATTAATCCAAGTTGCCGAGTTCTACCATTATTCCTCTGAATTCTCACAGGAAGTTCGTATAATCCATTATGCTCAGGATAGTTCATATATCGATAGAAGTCAAGTTGTTCCTCTATTAAGTTGGGATGATCATACTTTATTTTCTTTACAAGTTCACCTTCGTCATAAACACAATCTCTCTCTGGATGTTTAAATACAGCAATATCAGATCCTTTCAAATATTCATCAATTAGTTCATCAGGGTCTGCTTCCAAAATATGAGTTGAATCTAACCAAATATAATACTCATATTCAGGTAAAAATAAATGTGGGCATACCTTATAAATTTTTGCATCTCTTCTATTTTTATATTTTGGATCTAAAGAAAAACTAACATACTCATGTCTATCCCACATGTCACCAACTGATGTCTTATGGGGTTCAACGAAAGCATGATAATCCACTTTATCTGACCACTTATCAGGACTAATTAATTCGTTTGTCCCAATAGAAGATGTAATAGCTGCGATCTTTTTCATAACCTATTAATGTAATATTTTTGTCCGGTAATATATTCTCTCAGTTCAGATGCACTCATCAATTTAACTTTTTCCCACTCATCATTATTTTCTTTCATATGTGGGTTGTTTAACCAAGAATTATGTGTTCTTTCATGTTCCAAATGATATACCCAATCAGGTATTCTACCAACTCGATATCCTAGAGTTGTAAATCTATGATATCTCTCTACATCTTCTGGAGCATATGCAATAAAGTTTTCATTCTCCATTCCACCTTCAATATAAACATCACGATTAAAAAATTGACAAAATCCATACTTTGACATGTATGTCTTAGATTTTTTCAATAGAATGTTGAAATTAAAATTGTTAGAAAGAAAATTTGAGACTAATTCATCATCAGCAAAAATCTGTTTTTGCCAATTACCATCCCCATAAGGATAAATTAAATCTGCATGTTCATTATTAATGATATCATATGCATGTTTATATGTCGTTCTTGGAAGAAGAATGTCACAGTCATAATTTACAACAACTTTTGTTTTAGATTTCATCAACATATCATTCAGAACACGTTGTCTATGAAATGCTGATGAATCAGATTGTTCAAAAATATGCTCAAGTCCTTCTACATTTCCATCAAGAAATTCCGTAATCTGTGGCAGAGCATTTTCTGCAAACACAGATTCGGAATCAACTTCATGAACTATGATGTTTGTTTTAAAGTTTGTAAGAATATAACACAAACTCGTAATTACATTCCTCAAACGATCATTAGATTCTAACCGAATAGGAATGATGAAAGTCGCATTTGATAAATCAATTTGTTTCATCTGAGTAGTTAGTATTTTTATTTTTTTCTAAAACATATTCTAATTCTTTTTTATTTACCAACCATCCACCTTCAGGATGATTTATCTTATGATCATAATTAACTCCAGATGAACTGATACGATTTGAATGCTCACGATTTGCAATCAAGTATTTTTCAATTAAACCAGGAGCACCATTTTCACATCTCATCCGATGATAGAAATCAGTGTCCATTAAAAGTTTTAATTTAGTATCAAATCCCATAAATTTATCAGTCTTAAATGAAACACAAGAAGGAGAACCAAGAAGGTTTCTTCCTTCCAACATCATATCACACCATCTGGGAATCATGGGTCTTCCAAAGTTTTTTCCATCAGAAGTATGCATGAACCCATTAAACAACCAATTACAATCAGTAGCATCAAAAGTTCTAACAATCATTTCAAAAGCATCTTCACTAATGAATAAGTCATCCGAAAAAATTAATTTAGTATATGGTGCCGAACACATTTCAATTGCTGAATTTGTGTTATCTGGTCCATTACCACGGTTCTCTTCATTCTTGAAGTATTGAATAGTGAAGTCTTGAGAATACTCTTCACAAACTTTTAAAATTGAATCATCTTTAGAATGATCTGAAATACAAACCTCAAAGTTTTTAAAAGTTTGCATTCCAATACTTGCAAAGAGTTCTCTAAGATAATCAGGACCAACTCCACTCATCTCATATGTGGGAATAGCAATTGATAAATCAATCATAACTTAACCCACCTTTCTGGAATGATATCACGAGTATCATTCTTTGACGTGTATCCATCATCACCAAACCATCGAGAAGGTGCAATCACAGTTCCGCGATTTGCCAACCATGCGCCCCACCAACTGAAAGAACTATTAGCAATAATGAAATCATCACACATAGAAATCAAACACATATCATAACGATTATCATTACCTTCTGCAATCATAAATCGATCAGATTCAAAAAGTTCTTGCTGCTTACACCACTCTGGATCATCAGAGAATACAATTACATTACGATCTTCATCAAACTTTGATAGTGCCTTTTGATAATATTCAAGGCTACAAGGTGGATGATCCTTTGCCTTAGAAACATAATCAGTCCTACGAACATGAAGTGCAATAGGATTATTGACTTGTTCGATAAATTCCCGGCATGTTTCTACAATAAAATCTTTAAATTCAAAATCTTCACGAATACTTTCAGTAATGTGATCAAAGTATCTTTCAGTTTGAAAATATCCAAATAGGCAAATCTTATCAGGACAATTATCTACATATGTCTGATCATAATGAAACTGCCTCTCCTGATAGTATTCAGGTTGAAGTTGATACCCACGATTTTTACTATTTGGCATCTTGAAAGTTTCAAACAATTGATGATCTTTCCACTCATCTGCAAAATCAGATTGCGGAATTGCAAAGTCATATCCATGTAATGCAGCGATACCACGGAGTGCAGCATATTGAAACATTTGATTACCAAGTCTTCCGTGCTGACCTAGATGATTAAAACCGATCATAAGAACTTCAAGATAGTGTTAACTCTGTTAATGAATGTATGATTTTCTTTGACGAAAAGCATTGCCTCTCTAATATCAATATCTCCACCAGCATCTGCTTCCAATAGATTTGAAAACAAAGTATCTGGTGTTCCACCGTATGCAACATAATCACCAAATGCACGTTTTACGAATGGTGAATTAGTTCCAGTTACTCTACCATAACTGATATTCTTGAATATTCTACACGGAATATATCCACATTGCAAGTGCCAATCACTTCTAAAATCAGGACAAAGATAAGATGACCTAATCATCTCTAGGTTTTCTTCAAACGATGCATTTTGAGTGAAGACTTTAAACTCAACTCTTTTCTTTTCCCAGAGAATATCTGCAAATGATTGTGCCCACCAGGGTCCTTGCTCATACAACATCCCAATATAATTCAGAGACTTATTATTATGACTGAACTTAGCAGGATTATCCTCATCAATTTCGTGAGGTAGTAGATCTGTTCCCCATGTTTGATAAAGAGTACGAGTAGACTGATCCCAATATGCTAGATGATCTACCTTCTCATGAACCTCTAGACTTGGTAGATAGTTCCCCAACTTCAAAACATTTTCGTAAGGAACACCAGCATCAGTTAGATACTTAGTATCAATGTGGTGAGTAATGTACTTACAATCCTTACGAAGAGGCATTCCACCCTTTACAAAGTTTTCTGTAAAGAACACAGAATCACTAAAATCATATTGACTTAGATCATCTCTTGAATCAATCCAATAGACTTCGTGTCCAAGATATTCAAATGCCTTATAGTATGAGGCATGAATGTAACTATGAGTATGTTCATGGAGTTTGTGACCCCAAATATAAATCTTCATGATAACATTGAGAGTTGTGGATTTGATGCTTTGCGTCCGATGTCAAGAATTGCTAGGACTTGACCTTCGTCTTCTAAAACAAGTTCATCAACTTGATTCCAGTTCTCATCATACTTACGAATGAGAGCATCACCAAATGCTCTATCACTTCTCTTTGATGTAGGTGAAACACCGACCCAGAAGTGATCATCAACATGAGCAAATCCACGTACCCATCCACCTAGATCTTTTACGAAACCACCAGTAGATCTTACACATCCTTCTTTAGAACTCAGAGTGTAGATATCACCCTCATATAACCAAAGATCATGACATTGAACACCCATATTGGTGTGAATTTGTCTTGCCGGTTGGCCAATACCATCAAACTCAAGGATAAAACTACCATTATCCCAGTTATGTGCAAGGATGTATAAACGATTATCAGTTCCGTAGACAGTGTTTAGATGGTGACTGTCTCTATAACTACAGTTTCTTCGTGGTGGAATTGGTTGCCAACGATCCCACTTCTCGCCATCATAGATTGCAATATAATCACCATAACTTGATGTGCAGAGAAGTTTACCATTCCAGAAACCAATACCATGAAGGTCTTGTAGTTTGAAATTTTCTGGTTCAAGAATTGTTTCAGACCTTAGTTTATTATCTAAGACCATAATGTCACCAGTTTCTTGTTCTGGTGGAATAAAAGTATTTGTGTGAGTTGGATCACTATTGCGGCAAGCAACATAATACTTACCAAAACTTTTTGCTAGACCATAGTAAAGACCTTTACCACGATCCACGGGAGTGATTACATTGTCTTCACGGACATATAATACTGATCTTGTAGTTGCTACTAGAAACATTAGTCACCACCATTAACTTGATTATTAATCCATTCGTAAGTAATTGAAATACCTTCTTTCAATGACATTGTATAATCCCATTCTAGCATCTTACGAATTAAATCATTATTAGAGTTACGTGCCTTTACACCAATACAATTAGCATCGATCTTATGAACTCTACGAACTGGTTTACCAGCAACTTCAGAAACAACATCCACTAATTCATTAATAGATACCATCTCTTCAGATCCAATATTAACTGGACCACTCCAATCAGATTGCATCAAACGATATGTTGCTTCGATTGCTTCATCAATGAATAAGAATGAACGTGTTTGTTCTCCATTACCCCAAACTTCAACATTACCACCAACATCAGGAACTTCTGCAACCTTACGACACATAGCAGCAGGCACTTTTTCTTTACCACCAGTCCATGTTCCCTCAGGACCAAAAACATTATGATAACGTCCAACCTTTACATCCAAACCATATTGTCTTGCAAAAGAAAAATATAGCCTTTCACTAAAAAGTTTTTCCCACCCGTATTCAGAATCTGGTTGTGCAGGATATGCACTTGGTTCTGAAGTATCAATATGATCAATTTCTTCCTGATTTAACTCGGAATATACACAAGCAGATGATGAATAAAAAATCTTAGTTGTATCATGTGCAGTAATTGATGCTGCACGAAGAATATTCAAGTTAATCTGAACAGAATTATGCATAATATTTGCATCATTATCACCAGTAAAGAGATAACCTGCACCACCCATATCAGCAGCAAACTGATAAATCTCGTCAAAAGATCGATTACAAACACTAAGTGTCAAAGCATCATCAGTCAAATCACCAATGATGAACTCATCTGCTTCTGTTTCTGAAAACTCTGGGTACTTTAGATCAACACCACGAACCCAATATCCCTCTTTCTTAAGACGACGAACCATATGACTTCCAATGAAGCCACCTGCTCCACATACTAATGCTGTTTTCATGACCTTACCTTTTCTTGAGTTTTATACCATTCATATGTTTTTTGAATCCCTTCACGAAGACTTACCTTAGGATTCCATCCAGTTGCCTTAATTCTAGATACGTCCATAACTTTACGCATCGTTCCGTTAGGTTTACTAGTGTCCCACATGATATGACCCTGATATCCAACAACTTCTGCGATCATCTCAGCAAGTTCACGAATAGAAATCTCTTCTCCAGTTCCAACATTGACAATCTCTTGAGGATCATCATAGTTATTCATGAGGTATACACAAGCGTCTGCCAAGTCATCAACAAACAAGAACTCACGAAGTGGAGAACCATCACCCCAACAGGTAACAGTTGGAAGTAGTTGAGTTTTTGCTTCGTCGAAACGACGAATTAATCCAGGCAAAACATGAGAATTTTCTGGATGAAAATTATCATTAATTCCATACAAATTGCATGGCATAGCAGAGATAGCATTAAAACCATACTGATCATGATAAGACTGGCACATCTTGATACCAGCAATCTTTGCAACTGCATAAGCATCATTAGTTGGTTCTAATGCTCCACAAAGAAGATAATCTTCTTTAATAGGAAGATCACAATACTTAGGATAAATGCAAGATGAACCTAGAAATAAAAGTTTTTTTACATCATAACTTTGTGCAGTATCAATAATATTATTTTGAATCTGCAGATTATCATAGATCATCTGGCCTTTATGATTTTTATTACCAAGAATGCCACCAACTTTTGCTGCTGCAAGAATGACATACTCCGGTTCATGAATAGAGAATAGATTTTCTACTGCTTCACTATCCCGAAGATCACATTCAATTCTAGGGATGAGAAGTAAATTATTATATCCCTGTTCCTTTAGTTTGCGTACAATTGCTGATCCCACAAGACCATTGTGACCAGCAACATAGATTTTAGAATTACTGTCCATAAAGCACCATGTCCTCAATTAGTTCGTCAAAAGATATTTCAGGTTCCCATCCAAGTTTCTCTTTTGCCTTGGTAGGATCACCAAGAAGAGTCTCAACTTCAGCAGGACGGTAATATTTAGGATTCACAGAAATAATAGTTCTTTTGGTATTTTTATCCATACCAATCTCGTCATCACCTTCACCATGCCATACAATATTCATACCAAAATATGGTGCAGTTCTTTCCACAAATTCACGCACCGAATACTGTTCGCCAGTAGCAATTACAAAATCATCAGGTTGATCTTGTTGCAACATCAACCACATAGCACGAACATAATCTTTTGCATGACCCCAATCACGTTTCGCATCTAAGTTTCCAAGATACAAAACCTTCTGCTCTCCCACAGAAATACGTGATAGACCACGACAAATCTTACGGGTTACAAAAGTTTCACCACGACGAGGTGATTCGTGATTGAAAAGAATTCCTGTACAAGCATACATTCCATAGGATTCTCGATAATTCTTAGTCGTCCAATAAGCATAGACCTTTGCACAACCATAAGGAGAACGTGGATAAAAAGGTGTAGTCTCACTTTGAGGTGTCTCTTGAACAAGTCCATACATCTCAGATGTTGATGCTTGATAGATACGACACTTCTTTTCCATACCCAGAATACGAACAGCTTCAAGAATACGAAGTGTTCCTAGACCATCGACATTACCAGTATACTCAGGCATCTCAAAAGATACCTTCACATGACTTTGCGCGGCAAGATTATAAATCTCATCAGGTTGACATTTCTGAAGAATATGAACAATGTTTGCAGAATCAGTTAGATCTCCATAATGAAGTTTTAATCTTTCATGTTCAAAAATATGGTCAATTCGAGCAGTATTAATCATAGATGCTCTACGAATAATACCGTGAACCATATATCCTTTCTCAAGAAGTAACTCGGCAAGATAAGATCCATCTTGCCCGGTTATTCCTGTAATCAATGCTGTTTTCATTCGTTTAGTCATATCATTTCAATTATAACTCATGTAAGGTGTATTAGTCAATCATTTTTAAGTGGTGACTAACATATTTTTCATATAATTTCAATGCAGATAATGCATGTTTAGTTTCATGAATATTATCTGTAGTATGAATTATAGCACTATCGTTTTCTCTTAAAACCATTTTAATATCAAACATATTTGCACTAACAAGTCTATTACCCTTTGCAGTTTTACGGTATTCGTATTTTTTATCACACTTCACAAGATAAACCATAAAATCAATTGTTCCTCTATCATCATCAACTGGATATTTGTAAAACTCAGACATTGTTTTTGTTTTATTTCTCAACTTTGGAACATGAAGTATTTCACATAAATCAATATCAAACTGATTCATATATTCAATCATTTCATTTTCATCAAAAGTTTTCATCCAGTCCACTATTAGATGCAGTTCTTTCATCTTCCCCAATATTAAAAGAAAAAGTTAATCTCATATCTCTTCTATCTTTATCCGGATTAACTTCATGTACCACATAATTTGGAAATAAAATAACATCACCATCCTCAACTTCTACATTATGAATATCGGTATAAAAATTTCCCATTAAAGATCCAGTCTTAGATGGTATGGTAGTTTTCATATACCTATGTGGTGCATGAAAAGTTGTTGGGGATGATCCTTTATTATAATAAATACCGCACCAATAAGAATTTATCTCCCCAGATCCACTAGAATGATCATGTGGCTCTTGACCTTGATTGTCATGGTATATATTATACCAAAATTGATCCATACAAATCTTATCAGGCAATTCAAGTTTTTTTAAAACTTTAGAAATATCACATAATAAGTCTTCTCGAAGATTATCTCTAACACTTACATTAATATAAGGATCATCATCTCTAATATATGGGAAACTAGTATTCAAAGAAATTTCCCATCCATCAGGAATTCTTTCACTCCTTTCAATGAATGGGAAATTGTATTGATTGTGTTTTGTAAATTTAAATTTAATAACAGGAACAGAGAATAACCTCTTCAATTCAATTGACATAAATTATCAAGAAAGTTGTGCAATCAGTGCTTCAAGTCTTGCTTCTAGTGCGTCAATTCTTCCTTGTGGAGGAGTTGTCTTTCTAGGTGCTAGTGCTGGAAGTGCTGCTGCATCCAGTTTAGCACCTTTACTACCACCGCCGCAAGGTGTGTGTGCTTTTGCTTCTAGAGCATCTAGTCTAGCATCCACCTTTGCTTGTGTAGCACCAGTTGGTTTAGCATGTGCTTCTGCTTCAAGTTTTTGAAGTCTTGCTTCAACTTCTACGTCATACTTTGACATAGATGCCCCAGTTGCAGATTTTCCTGCAGTTCCTCTCGTTGCCATTTTAGAACTATTGAACGTCATATTAATATTTATGACATAAAAAAGGAGGGGTAAAATCCCTCCGGGTCATTCAGGCTCGCCACCAATTCTTTTTCTGGAAATTGGAAACCAGACGGGAGTTTCCTCCATCCGCACCACTTGCTCTTTAAGGAAGCAAGAAACCTAATAGGGTCATATTGACTCCACCAGTACTGTTATAGTCCATCCGTGACTATGATGCTCCGACCAGTACTGTTATAGTCCATCCGTGACTAGTTCTATGGAACTTCATAATATGGGGACACATCAGAATCAATAATAGGACTAGGAAAATAATGATCGTCTATAAGGATACCATTGATTGGTTTAGTTTCAAGCACTTCAAATGCTTCTCTATAAGTATTTAATATTGGTTTTCCAGCAACATTAAATGAAGTATTCATTAAAACTGCAACTTCATAATTATTATCAATAAATGATAGAAGATCGTAAATAAATTCATTTTGATCTCTAGTTACAGTTTGAACTCTAGCGGTTCCATCCACATGAGTAATAGCATACAATATTTCTTTATATTCTTCTCTAACTTTAGGTGAGAATGTCATGTGTCTAGATTCAGTTTCCCACTCAAAATATCTATTAACATCTTCCAATCTAACAATTGGAGAAAGAGGTCTAAATGATTCCCTATGTTTTACTCTACTATTCAAATATTCCTTTGCCATAGGAAAATGAGCACAGCACAGCAAACTCCTATTACCTAAAGCTCTAGGACCCAATTCAGATCTACCACGAACAACTCCAATGATATGCCCATCGAGAAGTTTTTCACCAATAGTATCAACAGAACAAGGATAAGACTCTGGATACTGAATTAGATACTTTGATAATTCCATTTTATCCCAAACATCAGGACCCAAATAGGTAGCGTCCACTGGGTCAAACGGAGATATTTCAGAGAAAAGACATCCAAGAGCTATACCAGAATCATTTGGGTTTGGTGGAATAAAAATTTCTTCTCTTTTTCTAGCAATTGAAGTATTATTGAGAATATTAAGAGCACATCCACCAGTAAGAATAACAGGATAATCGTGATAAGTATCTAAAAATGGTTTTATTTCTTCATAAAAACGTTGTTCAAATACAAATTGATTTGATGCTGCAATATCTTTAGCATCTTGTTCATCCAAAAATCCAGGACCATAAATTTCAAATTCTGGTTCTGTTTCCTGTTCATTAAAATACTTACGATATCCTACTTCAAATATACGACCAAACCTCTCGATAGCATCTGGAATATCATCAGTAGTTTGTCCTTCATAGAATTCATTAAATTTTTCAATATATTCTTCTGTGGGTTCACCATATCCGGCATAACCCATTAATTTACCAGAATAAACTAAGTTTCCCTTAAAAATATCTTCTCTTTTTATAGCAGGAATAAAATGAGCACATGCCATATATGAAACGGCATAATCATTTTTTCCAGAATATATTTTTGTCAATTCACCATATCGATCATCTACTAGATAGATATTAAAAAACATTTCATCAGAACCACCATCAAAAGAAATAATAAGTGCATTATCAAAGGGTGATTGATAAAATGCACTTAATGCATGTGCTTTATGGTGAGAAAAATGCTTTAGATTTCCAAAATTAAAAATGTCACGGAAATCTTCCTCGGACATTTTATCTTCTTCTACAGAATTATAAATTATATTATCATATTCAGTTACATTATATTTCTCTGAAAAATAATTATTAACGCTACGAAATATCTCAGAAACGTTAGTTATATCATCATAAAGAAATAAAGCAGCATTCTTTTTTCCAAATAAACGTTCAATTTCTACAACTTCAAGAACTTTATTTTCAAAAGAAATTGCTACTGCAGCATTATGAGATCCGTGAATTCCAAGATTAAACATATTTTCAATTAGTTTTACTACAAGTATCTTTTACATAACATGGACCACCTTCTGGATCTAACCATTTAGTGTAATCAAAATCTTCCATAGCAGTCATCAATTGCATAGAATTGTCACAAAAATAAAAATCACGATATCTTTTTGTATAAGAATCTGCTTTTTGAATACGACAATCCGGAAGTCCATTTTCTAGAACTCCCATCTCCACATAACGATAAGGAAACCGCTCAAGCAAAATTTTCATTATTTATCAACCAACTTCAGAAGGATTTAAATCAAAAGAGATGCATTCCATAAGAATATCATAATCATCTAAAGGATCACCAGAAAACTGAACTCCTTCATTTTCATAATAACGACGAATTTTTTTAAACAATTTAGGGTTCTTTACATCAAGAAGAAGGTCACCTTCTGCAGCTGCACGAAGAGTTTGAATATCTTTCTTGAATTTTGCCGTAATAGTCATTGTCTAGTTGGATTTACAAATAAAGTATAGGATAAATGGAGTTGAATGTCAACCCCTATGCTCCTTGTGAGGATCGAACTCACCTCCGCCGAATTATGAGTTCGGTGCATTCACCAGATTGCTAAAGGAGCAGTAAGATCAGGGTGCCTGATCATGTGTATGATACCACTCCAGATACTCTTCTGAGACCTCCTCTTGTGCCAGTTTTTCATCTGACTCTTGGCACAACTCTTCTTTCTCTTTCGTATACAGTTTCTCTTGCATAATAGTTTTTAAATTCTAGTGGAGATTTAAAAGAACACTTCAACATTTTCAATTGTTCATAATCCCAGTTTTTTGGTTTCCAATGGAAATACATGTTTCTATAGTATTTTCCATCAAAAGGTTCAATTCTCCCATGAAGACATAAACTTTCATATAAAAGCATTTCACCAGGTTCAAAATATACCTTATGGTGATTATGTTCATGGTCAAAAAAATCAAGGGGCCAATTCTTATTAGACTTTTGTTCAACGAAAATGATGCAACTAATTATATGAGTTTCTATTCGGTCTCTATGTAAATGTAATATAGAGTTACGAATATAATTTCTTACACCATATCCCCATGTAATATCAAGATCTTGACCACACCAATCTTCCGCAATTGGTGTTATTGTCTCATAACAATGATCATATAAATCTTCTGTTATATCTGTAGTTAATGTATATGGTCTAACTGATCCACGAACAGATATTCCACCATTAGTATATGAATTAACAACAGAATCCCATTCAATTTCTACATCTGTCCGAGTAAATTCCATAATTTCACGTTCTCTTTTAAGATGAGAATATAAATCATTTGGAATTTTTATTTTTTTAAAAGGAACATCACTAAAAATCGGTGGTAATACTTTATTACTTTCAATCATGATTAAGTATTATATTCGTTTATTAATTTTCCATCAATTTCTTTCATCCATTGATAATGAGAAGATTGATTCCAATGCCAGTAATTATTTTTTTGAGTTGACCAGGGAATAGCACTAGTGACATCTTCATTTGGTTCTTCAGGCATATGATTTATTCCAAACCAATCATCTGCTTGCCTTCCATCAAGACCTCTCATAACATTTATTCTTTTGGTAAATGTTGAAAAGTATGTGCCAAAGAAATTTTCAGACATAGCACAAATAACTTGATCAATAACAGCAATATCTAATTGGTCTGTTTCATCAAATTCTTCCATATCACTAAAGTCAAAATCTTCATAAAAATATACATCATATTTTTCTTCAAGTCTATCAAAAAAGTCTCTATCTTCTTCATCAGTTGCAATGTATAAAGGCAACTCTGGATCTACAAAAGGACATTCATCAATAACTTGCAAAAGTTTTTCCGGTCCATTAAAAACTTCTATTTCTTCAGTTCTTGTGTCTAGAAAATCATTTCTACGAACATGTACTGAATTGTATGGTCCAATAGTATCAGCTACACCATAAGCACATTCGTAATACTTAGGATTATATTTGAATACTCTATTAATTTTATCCTTTAATTTATTTCTTTCTTTTTCTTCACCTGGATATACATTATACCAATAATGCCCAAATAAATTTCCCTCAAAATGTAAAAATTGATTCTCACAATTTAAATCAATAACGTTTCTGTTATGACTAAATTTTTTAAAATCCTCAGTTTCGGGAATTCCATTTACAAGTACATCATGATCAATACAACTTTCTTTATCGGAATTAAATATAATTTCATTTAAATCCAATTTAAGTTTTTTTAATTTACCAGTATATGATTCTTTAGATTGCATCATATTAAATCTAGCTTGAAACTCTGGAACATCTCGATGACCAATACAATCAAACTCTTCTAGTAGAACATTCTTATCAAAAATTTCCCAGATATCTCGCCAGTCTTTTTTATTTTGAGATTCGCAGATAAAAAGCATCCAACAATCTGGAGGAAGAATTACCTTCCTTCCAGTAATTGCTGCAATGGAGAGAAATATTTCATATGACATAATAATATTTGCTAGTCCAGAAAAATATGGACTAAAAGAAATATATTTTGTTCTCTCTTCTGTCATAACATCAAACTAATTTTGGTCCAAGCATCCAAGCAACAAGAGAAATTCTCTCACCACTTGTAACAGGTGTCACTCGATGAGGAACTCTAGAATCAAAAATAATCATTGTTCCTTTCTTTTTTGGTGCAACAACAAGATTATTGTGATAATCAATAAACTCTAAATCTCCACCCTTATATTCTGATGGATCGGTAACCAGAAGAGTAGCACTCAGTTTTCGTGTGTATCTATTATCGTCTGCAGTTCCATAGTCAGAATGCCAAGTGTAATGATCACCTGGTCGATATTTTGTAATCTGAATTCCATCAAGGAAATTTAAATTATATTCCCAAGATTCTTTATTTGCAATATTAAAGTAATGTGCAAAAATAGAAGAAACCCAATCATCCTCATACATCCAAGAAACTTTTGAGTTTCTAGTTTCAGTTATAACTTGACCATCTTCACCATCACCAATCGATGCTTGAGCAAATGAGTCATTATATTTTGGAAGTTCTTCTATCATCAAGTTGATAAGACTATCAGGAATAACCTGCTCATAAAATAATTGAGGTTCTGCAATTACATGAGCATTAATGGGATCCATCAATTCGTAATCGGTTTCTGTTTCGTCCATTTTAATTAATTTACAAAATAAGTGTTACAAATGGTCGGGATGACACGATTTGAACGTGCGACCCCTGCTTCCCAAAAGCAGCGCTCTGCCAAACTGAGCTACATCCCGATTGTGTTATTATATAGCATCACAAAATATATGTCAATTATTGAGAGTATTCGTTTAGTATATCGAGAACTTTGTTTAATGCTGCATGGTGACCATCATGCCAATCACCATTTTTATCTTGATACTCTCCATTATAAAGAGCAGTTTTCAACTTATAAATTCTTGCCTCAATATCAATCTTTTTCATACGACCTCTAGGCATTATTCTTAAAATCATTTTGCTTTTTATTTAGTGCATCCATACGTTCTTGCCAAGTAATTCCTAATTCAGAACCTCTTTTTGGATTAATACAGTCATCATTTCCTAACTTATTACAAACAAGTCCTGCAAGATCATCTTCATTCCCAAGTGCTCCAGTGCCACTCCAATAATGTTGACCATTAATCCAAGTTGCACCACACTTAGAGCAGATCTTTGTTTCTGACATTTTTGTCTCCGTATTTTTGGTGAAATTGTTTAAATTGTTTTTTCAATTTACGTTTCATAAAATACATTCGTATTTGAATAATCATTAAACGAAATTCTAAGTCAACGTATTTAATTAACCGCATTGTAGATTCATAACCACCAATTGCAACTAATGCAAAAAATATTAAGACGATAAAGTATGTCGAATAAAACATTATCTAATCTCAAAATCAAGTTTACGAACTTTACGTTTCCTACGGTTCTCTTGATATTTTAGATCAGTTTTTGATAAATTACTGGTATCTTTTATACTAAATTCATTTTTAGTTATTAAAACTTCACTTAGGTCCAAGGCTGAAACCTTGTCCTCCTTCAATATCATTTGATTCGAGCATCCGCAACACTGAGTTTTGCTCGTACTGGTCAATTCGGTGTTGCAAATTTTGCATCTGACAGATAACATAATTTAATTTCTCCTTAATTTCATCTAATTCTTCATGAATATCTTGATGGTGAAACCGCAGTGGTTTTTGAATCAACTTTTTTAATTTCTTATTTTTCATGATTGACTATTTATCAAATAAGTTTATAAGGAATTTATTAGAAAGCGGAGTATCGGAATCGAACCGACGACATCTAACTTGGAAGGATAGCGTTCTACCGCTGAACTAACTCCGCACGCCATTGTTGGTCCTGAAGTAGAGTTTATAATACCTCTTCTTCATTTCCTCAATTATATTCATATCATCTTTAAAACCCATATACTTGAGGTGCTGGTATGTACCTTCCATCTCACTTATGAGTAGAAGAAGATTGGTTGGAGTAACAGGACGACCACCAAATTCATACTGACCTGAGTCTGATGTGTTCTTCACGATGACAATTTACAAAGAGGACAGGTCCACTAGGAATCGAACCTAGAATAACCGCTTAGAAGGCGGTAGTTATATCCGTTTAACTATGGACCCAATAAAAGAATTATAGACCTTTCAGTCTAGTTTGTCAAGATAAAGCAGATCAATTTCATCTTCTTCTAACCATTCATAAAATTCTGAAGAGATTGCAATTGCATCATCAATATCATCAACTTTCATAATTCTTTTCTCAGCCCAAGCAATACTATGTTCAATACAACTGATGACTTTTGATTCCATTGTAACCTCTTCTGCTTTTCAATTATACATCACAATCATCGTCTTCGTCAAGTATGAAACTACATCTAAACATTATTCTAGGATTTTCTCTAGTATAAAATTTATCGATATGCGGTTGATGAAGAATTCCAGAATTATAAAAAATTGCATCATTAAATCCATATTCAATATTAAACTTATGGTCTAATATACCATTATTTATTTTATCTTTATAATTTTCTTTAGTTGCACTACTAGCATATTCATAGTAATCATCGATCATTTCACTATCCGGTATCATTTCACCCATATAACTCCAAAATCCAGTTTTAACAATTCTTGGATTTAAATTGACCAATCCAATAATAGTACGTCCATCACACTCCGAATCATCAGTGTGGGGTAAATAACATTCATTAGTAACAATATTGTCTGGTTTATCATTCCACTTTGTAGTATTTCCATCATAAAATAAAATATATTCAGATTCAAATTCTTCATATATGTAATCCCATTCAAATAAACCATCTGCAATGTGAAACACAGTCCATGCAGGCATTTTCAAAGACATCAATCCTGGTTTTGCACTACCAGCAGATTCCCAGGTAGATAATAGTTTTTGAAATCTTAACACCAATTCTGGATACTTGAAGATATTTTTTACAAGTGCAATGTCCTTCTCATAAAATTCGATACTATAATTATCACTCAATTTTGAACTTTGTTCCCACAATTCATCAACTACCATCATAATAATCTTTCCTAAAATATCGACTTAAAATATTACTATTATAATATGCAGGTTCTCCGTTAAGAGATTCGGTCAAAACATTATTTAAAAATAATTGTCTTGTTTCTTCAAAATTTGTTTTACCTTTTGTTTTATGTAGTGATATTATTTCTCTCTTAAATTTATCTTTACCAATTTTTTTGATATCTTCTTTTAATTCAGGACAAGAACCATAATAATTCTTCCAGTCGGACTCCTGCTTTACTTTACGTTTCTTTCCTTTTGGAGTTCGGAACGACCAAAAATACTTTCTACCAATGTACTGTCTTTGATTTGTGAGATTGGTAATAAGGTAAACAAAGCCAAAGTGATCCCCAACATCACTGCTATCAAAAATTCGTTCCATGTAAGTCCAAGGATTTTCATAATCCACCATTCATATATTTTATTGTCTAGAATATTTAGACAAAAAAAAGACCCTTGCGGGTCTTTGTGCAGAGATTCTATGTCTTTGAGTTTACTTCATAAGAATACTCCTGCAAATTTTTTTACATTCGTGTTGTCCTAATGCATCGCACTCAATCAGGCACTCATAGTAGTCATTAATTTTTTGATTTTCAACTTCAAGTTGATCGACAGTATCTTCAAAATGATGCCATTCTTCCAATTGCGATTTCGATAGTAGGTTATGCATGATGTTTTCCTCCAATACACATTGTTTAAATGTAAGACATGATAAAGAAATAATATTCAGGACATATCGTAGATCCAAATTCTATACTATATAGAATAGTTTGTGTTAGTTCACTAACATTTGTTTCTTTTTTACATATATTAACCAAAGTACATATAATCACATAAAAAAAGAGGACCTTAGTCCTCCTTAACTTTAAATTTTAAAAAATTATATCTCATAACTTCATGAGGCAACCAAGGTTGTGGTCCATATCTAAGTAACCTCAGATCTTCATCAGACAGTTTTACAGTATTGTCTGCCATTAACTTGATTGCCCACTGTTCCATCATAGTTTAAATCCAGAGAACGTATCTGCCTTGACATCCTGCTTGATGCCACCCACCACATAAGACTCAACTTCCGTCTCTTGTGGTGCCACCTGAAGTCCTTTAGAGGAGATCCAATGTTCAGTCCAAGGCAAAGGATTAGACTTTGCAGGAATGTCATATACTGGTTTAAGTCCAATAGACTTCATACGACGATTAGCAACCCACTCAACATAGTTCTTAAGTAGTTTGTCATTCAATCCAATCATAGAGCCATCTCTAAAAAGATACTCGGCCCATTTCTTTTCTTCATCCACAGCATTATTAAATAAGGAATAAGTCCATTCTTCTTCCTCTTTAGCAATCTCTTTCATATCTGGATCATCACCACTCTTCCACTTATTAATAATATTTTGTGTTATTGCAAGATGTTGGTTTTCGTCTCTTGCAATGAGTGAGACGATTTTAGCGCTTCCTTCCATGAGTTTGAGTTCACCAAAGGCGAAAGAACAAGCAAAACTAACGTAGAACCGAATACCTTCAAGAACATTAACGTTTGCAATTGCTCTATAGAGTTTTCGTTTGACATTTTTGATTTCTTCTTGAGATGGATAGGTATCACGAAAATCATCCTTCCACATGTTACCAATACCATACTGCTGAGCATGGTTGATGAAATCATTATAAGCACCTGTAACACTTGAAGCACGTTCTAGAATCCGTTCATCAGTGACAATCTTATCAAATACCTCGGAAGGATCTGAATAGACATTTTTAATTATGTAAGTATAAGAACGACTGTGAATCATTTCCATAAATTCCCAAACAGTCATACATGCTTCTAACTCGGGCAAACTGCAATAAGGTAGAAAAGCCATCCCAGGACCACGCCCTTGTACGGAGTCAAGCATAATCTGATATTTGAGGTTACTTGTATAGATATGCTTTTGTTCTGGACGAAGTGTTTGATAATCTCCACGGTCTTTCTGCAATGAAACTTCTTCTGGTCTCCAAAAGTATCCCAATTGTTGAGTAGTCAATTTATCAAAGATAGGATACTTATATGAATCATATCTTTGAACACCTAATGGTTTGCCAAAAAACATTGGCTGCTTCTTGGTATTTACATTTTCTGAATTGAAAACAGTCATTCCATGAATACTGTCTTTTTGGGTGAGTTTAAACTGCACAGCTGTCACAAGCTTCCTCCTCTGCTGAACTTAATTCTTTAACTAATTCATCAAGTTTATTTTGTTTTTCATCTAAGACCTCATCGGTCTTATTGTCATATGTATTTTGGTAGTATGAAGTTTTCCACCCATACTTATATGTAGTTAAGAGGTCATTTGCCATAACTGAAACTGGTACTTCATTGTTTGGATAATTTTCTGGATTGTAACTCCAGTTACCAGATATAGCCTGATCAAAGAATTTTTGCATTACAGACACTACATTTATGTAACCTATATTGTTAGGCATTTCCCACAATAGAGTATAATTATTTTTTAATGATGCATATGATGGAACAATCTGTTTAAGAGGTCCTTTTTTCGATTTCTTAACGGACAAGTATCCTCTAGGTGGTTCGATTCCGTTTGTTGCGTTTGACACAACGGAACTGCTCTCCGAAGGCATCTGTGCGGACAATGTGCTGTGTCGGAGTCCGTGTTCCAAAATGGACTTTCTAAGATCCTCCCAATCATGCTCATACTTGATATTAGAAATCTCATCTACATCCTTTTTATATGTATCGATTGGCAAAATACCATCAGCATACTTGGTACGAGAGAAATACTCACAAGCACCTTTTTCTCTAGCAACTTGATTAGAAGCCTTTAAAAGATAGTATTGGAAAGATTCAGAAAGTCCATGAACAGCATCCCATGCTTCTTGAGATGCATAATTATAACCCAACTTAGCAAGATAATGTGCCAGTCCAATAAAACCTATTCCAAGAGACCTACGTGCCTTTGTAGCAATCTCTGCTGCCCTTACAGGATACTCTTGATAGTCAATGAGTTCATCTAAAGCACGAACAGAAAGATCACAAAGATTTTCCAACTCAATATCGGACTTAACTTTACCAACATTAATTGCAGAGAGAATACAAAGAGCAATCTCACCTTCACCATCAATATGCTGAAGTGGTTTGGTTGGTAAAGTTATTTCCTGACAAAGATTTGACATCTCAACCTTGTCCTTGAAGGAAGAATGAGAGTTGCAGTGATCAATG
>Ga0213859_10000249_pt1 | contig 24932 bp, 11 predicted proteins | sample PICome_2_FD_160133 | JGI IMG/M metagenome (GOLD analysis project Ga0213859, IMG submission 160133) | Coastal seawater microbial communities near Pivers Island, North Carolina, United States - PICO304 | ecosystem: Environmental > Aquatic > Marine > Coastal | place: USA: North Carolina...
TTTAGTATTAACATCTGTTAATTTTTTAGCATCATCTTTAAATTCACTATAAAATAATACACCATTATAATTATAATCAAATGAATCTAAATCTGGATTACTACGTCTTAAATTTATTTTTTTTTTTGGTTCTTTATTAAAATTAAAACTATTATACAAAATATTAGTTTTTTCTTTATATTTTCTTTGATATACATGAATTTTTTCATGTATTAATGTAATAATTTTCATATTATCATTATTATTATTAAAAAACGAATCAGAAATAAATATTATATCTGTATGAGTATGTGGCATTCCATCTTCAAGTTTCATAGTAGTTTTACATAATTTCCAAGTAATATCATATAAACTTTTATATTTAATTAATTTATTATTACATATTTCAATTAATCTATTTAATTCTTTTTTTTGTATATCGCTAAATTTAACTAAATTATTTTTATATAACATTTTACATTTTTTATAATTATTACATTTTCTCACTTCCATATCTTTTTGTGTAAAATTTTTTAAGTAATTAGAATTAATAATTTTATTATATGCTTCTTCTGGATTTACAAATATAATATTATTTTTATTATTTAAATTAGTATTATCTAGTATTTTATTATCATTCAATCTGTTATTATTAAGTAAAAAAATTTTAGCAAAAGAATATAAAGTAATAATGATAATTACAATAATAATTTTAGTATAAAATCTATTAAATAATTTATTTATCATTTAATAAAAAAAAATATTATAATTTAATTATTTTAATAAATACAATTGTAATTATTATTAAAAAGTTCTAAAGAATTTTCGTGTTTAGTTATAATTTTATTAATTCTTTTAAATAATTCAATTCTTTCAATATAGATATTTCGAATATTATTGATTACACTATTATAAGTTAACCATTTAACATCTTTTACTTCTTTAATTTGTGTTTTATTATTTGGATCAAATAAATTACTATCATTGCAATTACATTTAGCAAGATAATAAATATGTCTATACCTTGTTTTATTCACAGCAATATATATTTCTTCATATGATTTATTATTAATTAATTTAATTTTATTCTTTTTAAGACCACTTTCTTCTTCAAATTCTCTAATAGCACATTTAATATTATGTTCATTTAAATTTCTTCTACCTTTGGGGAATTCCCATTCTGTTTGATTATATAAATTATTCTTATTTTCAGACATTTTTAATAAATATGAAAAATCTATATTAATATTTTCATGTACAAATCCATTTTTAATTTTATCAAATTTTTTTTTAGATTGTAAAAATTCTTTTTTAAATTTATTAATATCGTAATCTTTCCATAAATCTTTCCATAGAGTTTCAAAGGTATTATTAAAAATTTTATTTTTTTCAGTATTAGTAATGAATTTAAATAATTTACATAAATATTTAATATCATTTAATTTATATTTACCTCTAATAAATTCAATATAACATAAAGAGTCTTTGCGTTGAATCATTAAATACTTTATTTCATTATTAAATTTTTTATAACAAATAATTCCATAGGAAGTAATAGGATAATTACAAGATTTAATAGTATGTCCATAAAATCCACAATTTAGACATTGAATATTTTTATTACGATTATGTGGATGTGTTTTAGATAAAATAATATTATTATTAATAGTATTAATCATTATTATCTACAAATATAAATTTATTAATTATACTTAAATAACTTAAATATAAAAATAAATAAATTTAAATTTAAAAAAATTAAAAAAAAGTTTCTAATAATTATTATTTTATTAAATAAATAATGATAGATAAAAATTCATGGGGAGAATATTTATGGCATTCAATTCATTTTATTAGTTTAGGATATCCCAAAAATCCATCATCAAATGATAAAAAATATTATAAAAATTTTTATATAAATTTAAAGAATGTAATACCATGTCAAGAATGTTCTGAGCATTATGAAAGTAATCTTAAGAAATATAACATTGACAATTATTTAGTAAACAGAGAAAAATTATTTGAATGGACAATAATAATACATAATGATGTAAATAGAATGTTAGGAAAAAGTGAATGGAATATAAATAAAGCGTATAAATATTATACAGATCCTTTATTTAATATAAAACAAAGTACTAAATGTTTTAATAATAGTTATTTTATAATTGTTATATTGTTAATATTATTATTATTAATAGTATTATATAAAAATAAAGTAATAATGAAGTTATTTCGAAAAATGAACTAATAAGATAGATTAGTTTGAATATTTTAAACCTCCCATACCAGCGTGAATAGCTAAAACATTATAATTTCTAGCAAATACAAATAGTTCGCTATCATCAGGTGTAATATTATCTAATACTAATTTTGCGTTTTGCATTCTAGAAAAATTACAAGATCCAGATGGTTGTAATGATTCTGGTTTAATAGAGAACGAATAATTATATATATGTTTTGAAGGAACTCTTGAATGATATGTTATAGGTTGTATTGTTCTAAAATATGAAGCTCGATGTTTTGTAAAACGATTAATTCCATTAAAACTTATAGTTGCATATTGGAATGGTTCATTACTTGCTGAACCTCCTACATATTCAGTGCGGTCGGTATCAAATGTTAATGTTGAATAATTAAAATAATCATTTCCATTATCCATAGTATTTAAACTACCTGTATTTTTTTTAACAAAATTTTTTGCAGCATCAATATTTTCAAGTGATTCTGTACCTACATTATTATTTCTAACAGCCCATATTAGTTCTTTTATTGGGTGATTAAAACTTATATCATTAATTGTTCTTAATTTTTCTTTTTTATATTGTACTTGTTCGATTAAGTATTCATGTGATTTTTCAGCAAATTGTTTTCTTTCTGGTGCATCTAAGAAAATATAATCTATATATAATTTTATAGCAGGGATATTTGTTGGTGTATTACCAATATCACCATCAGTATTAATTAAATATCTTAAATCTCTAAATAAAAAACTAAATTTAACATCATGATATTGTAATGCGAGTAAAGGTAATGCAGAGCTTATAAAACGATTAAACCAAAATTGTAAAGGAATATATAATTGTACTGGTTTACAAGATTGTTTATTAGTATTAAATCGTAATTTAGTATTTTTAGAAATATGTTTATTTACTAGTAAATGTTCACTTTCATTTATATCTGTTAATTCATTCCATATATCAAACCATTCTGATACATGTTTATCAATTAAAAGATCTCCTATGTATATAGATGCTTCTTTTAAATATGCGTATCCTGTTCCATTTGTCCAATTAGTATAATTCGCATCTGAATTACTACTATTTGCTTCAAATTCTGGTAATTTTATATCTAAATAACATTTATGTATTAGATCTCCACATTTATTTACAATACTTGTTATTTTTGTTTCTTTATTAGTAATTACACCATCTAATACTTGCTCTATGGTTTCTATTGCAAAATTTGTATGTCTTTTATATACTGATTTAAAGAAAGTCATCTGTGGATTTCCAATTGTTTCTATATCTTGTCCTCCATATGAAGATAATTGCAAAGTGCCTCCACCCATTATTTATATTAATTATTTAAAATATTATTTTAAATAATTGTATAAATCATTTAATAATATTTAAAATTAAAATGAATTTATTTTAATATATAAATATTATTAAATAATGGCAGAAGATGGATGTATAAAAAGTGGCATTTTTCAAAGTTTGGAAGTTATAGATAAAATTAATTTATCTGGGCCTGAAATTGTCGGAGATACTTTAATTGGTACTCCATATGATGGTAATCCTGATTTTGAACCTGATATACTTTATTTAAATAGTATTATAAAAGCTCCTATTGTAACAGAACAAGTTAGAAATACATATTATGATGTGGCACCAACAAAAAATACAAAAGTATTAGTTAGACAAACTGACAATACTTTAAAATATGAACCTAAAGCAGAAAGTGTATTTAAAACTATTAATGTATTAAATCAAGATAATATTATTGCAGATAATTTAACAGATACATTCACTTTAATACCAGGAACAAATATGACAATTGAAACAGATAATACAACGAATTCTATTAAATTTTCTTCTTCATCTGGTTCAAATGTTCAAAATATCTTTAAAACTATTAGGGTTGAAGGTCATGCTGATTTAATTCCAGATACTTCAATTGATGTATTAAAATTTAACCAAACTGATAATATTACTATTACACCAACAACAACCACTAGTGTTACTAATACTTATCAATCAATAATACGATATAATAATAATTTATATGATGATAATAATTTAATTAATGATTCATTAACTCTATATTATACAGATGATATAGGAAATACTACAAATGATGTTGCTGTTGTCTTTTCATTAGTTTCAGGAGACCCAAATACACCAACTAATACCGCGGTAGAATTTAAAAAAGAAACAGATGTTGATACGACTGCCACAAATTTATCAGATGCTATTAATAATCATAATAGTTTTTCATCTAATATAGATACTGCTAATAATATAATATATGTTACACAATTATCATCAAGAAACCCAGTAGATACAGAAACTACATTTACAGGAGCTTTAGTTGAACTCGCAGTAGGTGAGAGAAATTTTAGTGCAATATCTCAAGAAATTTCTACACTTGATATTAGTTTAAATAATAAAATTAATAATGATTTAATAATTGGAGAAGATAATAAAGATTTACTTTTAGTAAATAGTGAAAGTATATTTGAAAATAATAGTACATTTAATAGTAATATTAATGTTAATGAAAGTTTAAATGTAGATAACATTAAATTAGATGGAAATACAATATCATCAACAGATACTAATGGTAATATTAATATTACACCAGATGGAAATGGTGATGTAGTAATTAGTAAAGTTCAAATTAATAGTGGAGATATTAATGGTGTAACAATTGGTACTACTGATGCGTGTACAGATTTACGTGTAGATAATATTAAAATTGATGGAAATACAATATCATCAACAGATGCTAATGGTAATATTAATATTATACCAGATGGTGAAGGAACAGTTAATATTAGTAAAACAGATATATCTGAAGGAGTTATTCATGATATTAATATTAATGTTGGAACTAATAAAGTATTTAATGCGTTAGGTTCTACTTTAATTTTTGATAATGACCAAATAAGTGGAGATGCTATTAATGAAGGAACTATAGATTCTATAGCAATATCTCAATTAACTGGTGATATGGATTGTAATTCTCAAGTAATGACAAATATTAATATAGATAGTGGAGAAATTGATAATGTTACAATTGGTACAAATAATCCTTGTACTGAGTTACATGTAGATAATGTTAAAATTGATGGAAATACTATATCATCAACAGATAGTAATGGTAATATTAATATTGAACCAGATGGTGATGGAATAGTTAATATTAGTAAAACAAATATATCTGAAGGAATTATTAATAATGCAAATATTAATCATTCAAATATTACAATAGGTGAAAATAAAGTATTTAATGTATTAGGTTCTACTTTAATTTTTGATAATGACCAAATAAGTGGAGATGCTATTAATGAAGGAACTATAGATTCTATAGCAATATCTCAATTAACTGGGGAAATGGATTGTAATTCTCAAGCAATGACAAATATTAATATAGATAGTGGAGTAATTGATAATGTTACAATTGGTACAAATAATCCTTGTACTGAGTTACATGTAGATAATATTAAAATTGATGGAAATACTATATCATCAACAGATAGTAATGGTAATGTTAATATTGAACCAGATGGTGATGGAATAATAGATTTAAAAAAAAATATAAAAGTTGGTACAACTTTACTAAATACTGATATTACTAATGGAAGAATTGGTATAGGAATAGATATCTCCACAATTAATACAAATGATGATACAGACTTATATGTAAATGGAAATGTTAAAGTTAATGAATTAAAATTTAATACTACTTTAACTAGTAATCATCAAGTTTCATATTTACAAGATGGAAGGATACACTTTATTCCAGTTGATTCAACTCAAGATAGAGTTCTTACATCACAAAATGGTAGTTTACAATGGGTATCATATGGTACTGTTGCAACAGGAGGTATTGACATTAATGATTTAGGTATATTAAATACACCACTTGATGCTGATTTATATATTGGTAAAGATAAAAATAATTTATTTATATCTAATGGACAATCTACTTTTTATGAAAATGTAAATATTATAAATTCTAAATTAAGAATATCTTCTTCTACTGGTGCTAATTTAGTATTTGAAACATCTACTACAAATAATCCTGTAATTAGAAGTACAAATAATAAAATAACTTTTGAAAGTACTGATTCAAATGAAACATCTTTAATAATAAGTAATTTATATAATAATAATGGAACTGATAACTATGTTGGTGATTGTACTATTGGTTTCTTAATGAATGGTTCATCTAATCAATATACATTAGGTGTTGATGATAGTGATGATAAATTTAAAATTGGAACATCATCAATTGATACAAATACAAGATTAACTATAGATTCTTCCGGTAATGTCGGAATAGGAACAACAAATCCAAGTACATCTTTACATATTAACAGCGAAACTGCCAATTTTGATATTTTTAAAATTACAGGTTATGACGGTAGAGAAGCATTAAAGATTACAACTCCTGATACGACTTCCGATAGTCCTATTATCTTTAAAACAGTTAATGCTTATTCATTTAATGTAGATAGCAGTTCAGCATTATATATAAAGGAGGATGGAAATGTCGGAATTGGAACAACAAATCCAGCAGAGAAATTACATGTAAATGGTCATATTAGAGCAGGTAGTTCTCTATATGTTGATGGTAATACGTATTATGGAAGTAGCAACCGTCCAATGATCAATTTATATAGTACTACTTATGGTATTGGTATTCAAAACAGTACAACATATTTTAGGTCTGGTCATGATTTTCAATTTTACAGAGGAGGGTCACATGATGATGACAGAGGAAATGCAGGTACTAATGGAACAGCATTATTAACAATAAAAGATTCAGGTAATGTAGGAATAGGAACAACAAATCCATCTCGAAAATTAGATGTTATAGGAGATATTAGGTCAGGAGGTGACCATTATATGTTATGGAATACTAATACTGGTGGTACTGGTAGTTTAAATGGAGGTAGTAGTTATGGTCGTGTTTTTGTCCATAGTCGAGTAAATACTACTCAAACCACTAAAGCTAATTCTTTACTTGTAATTAATTATGGAGGTGATTTTGGTAGTGGTACAAGAATAGATGGAAATGTAGGAATAGGAATAAATCCAACCTCCAACTTACATGTAAATGGAACAACAAATATAACAGGAGATACTAGTATTGGTGGAGTATTAAATGTTGATAGTAATTTTAGATTAGAAAGTAATGGTACCAGATTAAAGATAAGAGGTGGTCAGATTTATGGAGATGGCAATGATGGTTTAACATTTTATACAGGAAATCAAAATAATAATTCATCACTTATATTATACAGTAATAGAGACGCATTATTAAGAGGTAATACAACTATTCAAAGTATGGGAACAGCTGATACTACATTAACTGTTAAAGCACATAACGATAAAATAGCATCTATAGATTTATATGGAAATTCTACACAGGGAACTGGTAGAGTATATGTTGGTCAAAGTATTCTTTATGGAGGAGGATTTATATATAGTGGTGATGGTACTCCAGCTACCATCTATTCTAATGATACTATTTCATTTTTTAGAAGAAATAATGGAACTGAAAGTAAAGTATTTCAATATAGTTATGGTAGTGATCATGTTAATTTTTTTGGAAATGTTCATCTTGAAAGTGATAAAACTATACAAGTAGGTACTACAGATACAACAACTAACTTAGAAATTAATCCAGGTTCAAATAATGGTAATGCAAGAATTGGTCGTGCTTTCATTGGGTATGGCGGAGTCAATTCCGATGCTGGATTTGGTCATATTAATTATATAGGTAATGCTTCATCTTGTGCATTAAAACAAACAAATATAGGAGGAACAGTATTAAGTAGTGCATCTGGACAGGACCTATTTTTTAGAATTGCAGGTAGTGATAAAATGAGAATTTCAGGTGCACCAGCAACTCTTGGAAATGTAGGAATAGGAACAACAATTCCAAGCTCCAAATTGCATATTTATAATTCTACTGTTTCAAACAAAGTAGTAGAAAACAATGTTGATTTATTAATTGAACATTCTGAAACTAGAGCACAATTAATATCAACTAATGATGGTGCTGCCGGAAGTTCAATCGCATTATCAAATGTACCATCAACTGGTAATCAAAAAAATTGGGTATTTCATCACTCTGGACCAACCCAAGATAATAAATTAGGTATATATTATAGAGAAAATAATAGTTCAAATACAGATGCTTTATATTTATTATCAACAGTAGGTTTAACATTAGATACATCAGGAAATGTAGGAATTGGAACAACAAGTCCAAGCTCCAAATTACATGTTATGGGAGATATTTTATCTGAATCATTAGATTCAAATGGTATTGGTTTTAGAAAATATAGTTTTAGTTTATATACAGATGGAAGTAGTGGCTATTATAAACTTGCTCAATTTGGACCAGTTGTGGATGGATTTATACATATTAAAATGTTTCGTCCCGGAGACTATGGAGATCCTGATCAAAATATAGTAGAATTATTATTTACTCGAAGACATGATAGTTTTAGGTGTCATCATAAAAATGAAGGTACTTCATCATCAAATTTAACAGATATTTGTTCGTTAGAGGTTTATAGAGATGCTTCTACGAACAATGACAGTTATCAAATATATTTTAGAGATGTAGATTATCAAATAACACACTTTGAAATTATATGTTCTGGAGGCACTATAGAATATAATCCTAATAAACAAACAAGTGTTGATTCCGCTTATAGTGGAGATAGAATTTATACAACTAATGGTTCTTCATCTAATTGGACAATTGAATGTGGAAATATTAATTATGGAGTTAATAAAACAGCTTCTTTGTATATTAAAGGAACTGGATTAAATAATGCTGCTAGTAGATTGGTAATATTATCAGGTGTAACTATAGTAAATAATTCAACTATAGGTCTTACATTAACAATTATAAATGGTCAAACTTTACAACATGTATCAAGCACAAATTATGATACATATAACTCTACTACAAATTCAAATAATTTAGCAACTGCGATAAACAATATGACACATACACAAATAGGTATACTTACAAGTTATGATTCATTTACAAGATTAATTACATCTGATTTAAGAACTGCTGCTATGCGTGTTGGATTGACAAAATTAGCTAGCGTTGCTAGTAATGGTCAAACTAATTATACTACAAGGGAACCATATGCAGCAATATTTTATGGTACATCATCAGACGATGCTAGTGGTCCACAATATATAAGAGATGTGATTGAAATATATAGAAATCACGAAGAATCAGGTACAAGTAATAATGCACCTCCAGCGGTAATATCAACGACATTATCAAGTGATGGAAATTATGCAGGAATAGCAGGTGCATCATCAGTAAATGCATTATGGGCGGCAAGTCCAGCTATAGAAAATCCAGCATTAATATGCGATAAAGAAGGTAATGTAGGAATAGGAACAACAGACCCGAGTTGTAAATTACATGTAGGTGGTAATTTTAGATTAGATAATGGTAGCAATCAAACTTTTACAATACAAAAAACAAGTCGTGTTTATGGATTTTATTATAATGCAACTATATTAGGATTACATAATATGGAAATAGATACTACAAGTACAGCTGGAGCAGGAGCTAGTGGAGAAGGTTATTTATCTTTGAAATCAGATGGGGGGAATGTAGGTTCTGCTGGAATAATAACAGAACATCCTGGGGTTATACATTTTTGTACTTTTAATGTAGGAGGATCAACTACACAAATTAAACAAATTAATGAAATATCAAGAATGACAATAGATTCATCAGGTAACGTAGGAATAGGAACAAGAAGTCCTAGTTCTGAATTACATGTAAATGGAAATGGTGAAGTATTAAGATTACAAGGTATTAATCATTCTTATATATCATTTTATCCACAAGGAAATACAACTAGACATGGACATATTGGTGTAGAAAGTTTAGGCAATATTAATCATTTTACAATTTCAAATGAAGCATCAGGTGATATGATATTTCGTGTAGGATCAAATAGTGAAAAAATGAGAATTTTAAATAATGGAAATGTAGGAATAGGTACAACAAGTCCGAGTTGTAAATTACATATAAATCAAAATACTGCCGATTTTGATATTTTTAGAATTACAGGTTATAACGGTAGAGACGCATTAAAGATTACAACTCCTGGTACGAGTTCAAATAGTCCTACTATCTTTAATACAATTAATGCTTATTCATTTAATGTAGATCAGAGTTCAGCATTATATATAAATTATGCAAGACGTGTAGGAATAGGAACAACAAGTCCAGGTACACCTTTACATATTTACAGCAGTACTAGTGGTAATTCATTAGCAATTGAAAATACAAATACAGGTACTACTGGCAGAACTTCAATATTTTTTAGTCCGAATGGAAATAATTGGGAATTAGGAGCAAGAAATAGTAATAGTGGCGACTTAACAAATAAATTCTATTTATATGATATTAATAGTTCAGCAACAAGATTATTAGTTGAACCTTCAACAGGTAACGTAGGACTAGGAACAATAAGTCCAAGTAGTGGATTACATGTATATAGAAATACTACATCTTACAGACAACATTTAATACTTGAAAATGGTCAAGATAATGATAACAATGTATATATGATTTTATTTAAAACTCCTCAAACTTCAAGTGGTTCTCAAGCAGACCAATGTGGTATTGGAGTTATTACGAATGCTAATAGTAGGCAAATTTGGAGTGATAGTAGATATTCTATGACACATCATATTGAAAATACTTCAGAATGGGTAATTAAAACATCTGGTTGGATAAATTTATTTGGAATTAAACCAAATGATAGGGTATATATTAAAGATAAACTAGGAATAGGAACAACAGACCCAGATGAAAAATTAGAAGTAGATGGAAATATATTAGCAGATAATGTATTTTCTAATAATACAAAAAATAATTTAATGGACACCGATATATGGAGGACGCAATCAAGTGGTACAATTACAGGTTCAATTGGAGATTATACTTTAAATCAATCAACATCTGGAGAAAATAGTATGCGTGTAAATGATATAGGTCCATTTGGTGACTATGATTATGTTTGGGAAGCCACTTCATTAGATACACATTCATCAAATTCAGCTCTCGCCCCAGATGGAGGTTGGAATTATTATATTCATAATGTAAATTCAAAATTTGGTTATATATCTGTTGTATACTTTAAAGTTGTAGATAATAGTGGTGGATCCTTTTATCATGGTTGTCATGAATGTTTAGAACTAAATGGAGCTCTACAAACAAATCCTTACTTTGTAGCTGGATCAACTATTAATAATAATTATACTCTTAATGAGTGGTATGTAAGTGTAGGCATAATATTGCCATATCAATCAGGTGGTTATAGTTCTCCTTCAACAATAGGTGGAATATATCATTTATCAACTGGTACTAAAGTAAGAACACATACTAATTTTATGATGAAAGAGAATTCTACAATACAAAGGCATAGAGCATATTTATATTATTCATATAGTATTGGAAGTAAAATATATTTTACAAGACCAGGATTTTATAAAATAAATGGAACTGAACCATCACTTGAAGATATAACTAGAAAAGTTATTGATCCGCCTTCATTTTCATTAGTTGTACAGAATACTACCGCTAATGGTAGTAATTTATCATCACCTTCTTTTGGATCATTTAATGACAGTAGTAATAATGTATATATAAGTTACAGAAGTCCGTTACCTATTTTTAATGGTACTACATGGACAATATTTACATCAGGGGAAGGGGCTATGGAACCACGAGGTGGTATGTCATTAACATATGTTAATCATCCAGATGATAGTAGTCATAAATATTTAAAAATAACTGTACCTAAAGGAGGTATATACATGTTTCATATTAACGTTACATTAAATGATACAAAATCTGCTGATTGGATATCTTTAGGACTCCAAAAAAATTATTCAGGTGCAGGTAGTGGTATTATACCAGCTGCTTGGAAGTTATCTGGTTCAGGTATAGGATATATGAATGATGATCATCCTGATTTGAGCAATTCAAGAAATTATACAGGAACTATATTGATAAAATTAGATAAAAATGATTATGTTGTACCATATTTACAATCATGTGAGAGAGCAAGACTATATGACGCTTTTGTAATAAGTGGTTATTTATTACAATAAATATGTATATATATTTAAAAATTGAATATTTTATAAAATTTAAGAATTTACATTAACATAATAATATAAAAGATTTTAAATATAATGAATGTTAATTTTAATAAAATTTTTAAATATTTTATTTTAGAATTAATAAATAATAATATTGAAACAAAATTATTAAATAAAGAGGAAATAAGTGTATTAATTAATAATTTAGAAAATATTGAAAATAATATTGATATACAACCAGAATATATAAGAAATTTATATGAAGATATAATGAAACTTAAAAATAATTATTTATTTGCGTATTACTTATCTCGCTTATATGAGAATAGGTTATACAATAATAATATTAATAATGCACAAAAATATTATGATTTTTCAGAGTATATAATTGGTCTAAATGTAGATTTTAAGACACTTGATTGGTCATCATTAAGTAAAATAAAGAAGAATAATAAGGAATTATATAATATTTATGGTGAAAAAATGCATAGTATCACAAATGAATTTTTAAATACTGGATTTATTAAAGAAATTACAGATATTGAAAATATAGATAATATTTTAATAAATAAGAAAAATAATATTTTAAAAGAGCAAAAAGTAATTTTTGAAAAATCAAGTTTAAATAAAAATTATAATTCTAGTAATTTAAAAGATAATGTATTAATTGAAATAGAAAAACAATTACAGTCAAAAGAATTTAATAATAAAATTATTAATATTATAAAAAAATATGAAACCAATAAAGCGATTGAGTTTTGGAACAAATTAAATAGTATTGTATTAAATTTATTAAAAATTTATTCATTAATGTGTATATCGCTATTATTAGTAAATATGTATATTAATTATAATAAAAATAATAATTAAATTTCAGCAATTTAATAAAATTTAATAAAATTTAATAAAATTTAATAAAAAATTTATAATATCTGTAAAAATTTTTTTTATTTATAAAATAATTTTTTTTATAAAAATAATATTATTTATCAAATAATATTACTAGTTTTAAGCTATATCATAGTATTTAAAAAAGAATTACATTATATTAATATATGGATGTTTCTATTACAAATAAAAAAGTTTTGAATAAAAAAACTTCAAAAATACAAAATACTTCAAAAGTTGTTAAAACAACAAAAACAAAAATATCAAAAAAATCTACAATAAAAAAAAATAAAACTATTACAGAAGATAAAAATATAAAAAAAAATAAAACTATTACAGAAGATAAAAGTACTAAAAAGGATATTAATAAAATAGAGATTAAAAAAGATAAAGAAAATATCGAAGTACCAGTAAAGAAAAAAAGAGGAAGGAAAAAAAAAATTAAAACACCAGAAGAGATTGAGAGAGAAAAAAATAAACCAAGACAAAGAAGAGGGAGAAAACCTAAATCTTTAATAACTAATATAAATAGTAAAAATTCTCAATTATTATTAGATAGTTGTAAAAATAAGGATAATAATGAAACAATAATATTAAATTTAAAAGTAACTAATATAGATGATATGAATAATATGAATGAAGATAAACAACCAGTAGGATATAATATAAATGAAAGTTTTTTTTCAATTCAGGATAAAAGGAATGATTTAGATATAGAAAATATTAATAATAATATTAATAATAATATTAATAATAATATTAATAATAATATAGTAAATGACAATTTGGAATCAAATTATGCGATAGAAGAGAATATAGTAAAAGATAATAATTGGGTATTAAATAGTACTAAAACATGTTATTGGTGTTGCCATAGTTTTAATAATAATTCATTTGGAATACCAATAAAATATAAAAATAATAAATTTTACGTGTATGGTTGCTTTTGTTCATTAGAATGTGCTGCTGCATATAATTTTTCAGAAGAAAAGAATGTTCAAGATATATGGGAATGTTATAATTTAATAAATTTGTTTTCACAAACTATAAATTATAAAAATATTGTTAAATTGGCACCAAATAGAAGGTGTTTAAAGATGTTTGGTGGAAAAATGGATATAGAAGATTTTAGAATATTTACAGATAATAATAAGATAACAAATATTTTAGAGTATCCAATGATATCAATAAGTCAACAAATAGAGGAAATTAATTATGATAATAGTTATAATAAAAATGATTATATACCTATAGATCAAGATAGAGTAAAGAAATTAGAACAAAAAATAAAATTAATGAGAACAATACCTTTACTAAATCATAAAAATACATTAGAACATACAATGAATATAAAAATAAATGAAACAAGCTAATTTGAATATTTTAATCCTTTCATACCATTCATAATACATATTTAAAGAAAGTAATATGATAAAATTCGATGTTGAATAATTATTTATTTTATTTTAATTAACAAATATCTAATAATAAGTTTAAAAATAGTATTTTTTTTAATATTTATAATATAATTATGAATATACAAACTAATGATAAAATAAGAATACAATATGGAGATAATGAATTAATATTTGTAAATTTAGAAGAAGCACTTAAAGAGTTTAATGAAGAAAATTTAAATAAAATTGTAAAAAATGTATTTGCAATAATAGAAAATGATAAAATGAAAACAGAGGAATATCATGAAATATGGAAAACACAAATGGATTTATTAAAACAAGATTTTAGTTTTACAGTTCAAGAAGGCCATATAATTTTTAGATTAGGAAATTCTGCTGTACATAGAAAAAATGAGGTATTAATGGAAATTTTAAAAAAATATGTGGATTATGTATTTGAAAAAAAAAATACAGAACAAGAAGGTTTTAAAATGATAAAATCTAAAAAAAATAAACATTTTAAAGAACTAGAATCAAAAGGTGGAATAAAAGAAAGTGATATAGATACTTTAGTAAGTAAAGAACATAATATAAATAATTTATTAACATTAATTGGTAATAATAGACAACAAAATAGTATTAAATTTAAATAACACGCTTTTTTTTAAATTAATTAAAAATATTATATTAAATAAATGGATTCAACAGAAGAACAAACCGCTCAGGAATCAGTACAAGAAGAACCTGCTCAGGAACCAGTACAGGAAGAACCTGCTCAGGAACCAGTACAAGAACCAGTACAGGAAGAACCTGCTCAGGAACCAGTACAAGAACCAGTACAGGAAGAAACAGCACCAGAAGTAAGAATTAGAAGGAGTATATATTCTGATCCATATTGGATGCACTAAATATATACATAATCAGATATATCTTTTTCTAAATTATCAATTAATTTTTTGTATTTATCTAATTTATTAGAATTATTTAATTCTTTTTCTTTATTTTTTAAAAAGTTTAATAAAAACATTTTAAAATCATGTTCTTTAAAAATTTCAATATATTGCGAAAAATCATTAGTTTCATTATTTATTTCTGGATTAGAATCTCTATCTGTTTCAACAATATCAATATTTTCATTTGTAGTATTTTCAATAATTTCAATATCATTTGTATTATCAGTTGTATCAAGATCTATATCATGAGATACATCAATATTGATTGACTCTTCAGTATTAATATTATTTTCATTTTCGTTTTCGTTTTCGTTATCATTTTCATTTTCGTCTAAATAATCAATATTATCATCGTAATTTATTGAATAATTAAATAAATATTTATATGTACATTCTAATGGTTTAATTAGATTTATGTTTTTACTAAAAAAATTATTAGAAAACTTATACATAAAAAAAGCAGTAAACATTAAAAATGCTAATCTAATGCTTTCATTATCATCATTATTATTTTTATAATTATTATTATAAAAATTATTATCTAAACAAAATGTATCATATCTTGTTCCCATTATTAAACTAACTTATATTTATAATTATATTATATTTTTAAATATATTATTCCTTCATTTCATATTGCTCTCAGTGGGGATCGAACCCACGGCCTTGGCGTTGCTAAGTACTGCTTATAAGCACCACGCTCTCACCAACTGAGCTATGAGAGCATAATGGAATGAGGATAAAAATAAACACTCCCGGCGAGGCTCGAACTCGCAACCTTAAGATTAGAAGTCTTACGCGCTACCAATTGCGCCACGAGAGCTTTATTTGGGATACTATCCTAAATATATATTATATATTTATTTTTAAATACTTTATGTATTAAAAAAATTCATAAAAAATTTTAGTATTTTTATAATCTACTAATTATATGAATTGATCAAAAAAATTAATACCTGTGATGGGACTCGAACCCACGACCATTCGGTTAAAAGCCGAACGCTCTAAACCAACTGAGCTACACAGGCATTATATAAATAATATATATTATTTTTAAATAAATTTATATTATTTTTAAATAAATTTATTGTATTTTATCTTTTATATAAAAATATTCAGTAATTCTACCTTTTCTAATATATGATTTATCATATTCATTAATTTTTTCGGGTTCTAAATTGCTAGTAAGTAATATTATAGTATTTGGGTAATGACCATAATCAAATCTATCTAAAAATTTATTCCAACTTGTTTTATCAAATACTTCTTTGCTATAATATTTATGCTGTGAAATTTTACTATTATGAATATTTTTTATAATAATATCAATTTCATCTAATAAAATAATTAGAGGATTATATGTAGTAGGATTGATTTTTGCATATAAATTTCTAAAAATATCACCAGGATCAGTTGGAACAAATGTATCACATAATATTCCATTAATTCTATATGATAATAAATAACTAATAAAAGTTTTACCTACACCTGTATTTCCATAAATATAAAATATACCTCTATTTTTATTATTATAATGTTCTACTATATTGTCTATTATTTTTTTTTGTATTGGGTTCTCTATTGATTTAGACATATCAATAGTAATTTTTGTATAATCTATATTTGAAAATATTCCATTTCTCATTAATACTTCTATTTCTTTTTTATTCGTATTTTCTATTTCATATAAAGAGGTATTACTATCAGTATTTATTATATTTTCTTTTGAATTTATTAATATTTTATTATTTTTTGATAAAATATTCTTTATATATTCTGTTGATATTAAACTTAATTTAGATTCTCCAAATGTATCATTAAAAATATAACAAATATATATTGGATATGGTATGTAAATATATCTTAAAAATATAAAGTTATCATATCCAAATACAAAATCAACAGGTTTATTACTATTATCTTTTGAAAAATTTATTAATTTTGTATTATCTAAAATATTATTTTTTATTACATGTATTTTACTATGATCTTTTATTATATATCTATTTATATTAAAAAATATATTTAATATAAATAATATTATATCTTTTGTGTTATCGATAAAAAATTCTATATTTGATATTAATAGTACTATAGATGTGATCTTTTCTATCATTTTTATTTAAGTAATAATCATATTAGTTTTAAATTCTTATTCAATTTTTAATTTTAAAACAATTCATAAATCCTCCAAACCGGAATCGAACCAGTGACCAGTCGATAACAATATATTATCATTATCTTTTAAGTATCTACTACAGTCGACCGCTCTACCACTGAGCTATCGGAGGATTTATGAGTTGTTCAAAAAAATGAACTATAATGCTCTCTCTACCGGGATCGAACCGGTGGCCTTTCGATTAACAGTCGAATGCTCTAACCAACTGAGCTAAGAGAGAGGATGTATTACTACATAATTATTATTATATATCTTATTTTTAAATAATTTTATAATTATAACAAAATAATTTTATTAAAAACAAAATTATTTTATTAGAAAATAAATTATTTTTACAAAATTATTAACTATTATTAAATTAATAAATTATGAGTATTTCTATTAATTATTCATCTACAATTGGATTACATGGTGTAGACCCAGTTATTACTAGTAAAAATTTAATTGAATGGATTACATCTTATAATGATATTACTGTTACTGGTAAAACAAATTTTAATAATGATATTCAATTATCATATGATTCCTTGAATTTTTTAAATATTAATATAGATGAAAACGCAAATACAATATTTAATATAACAAATGTTGGTAATAATAATAATTTAAGTACATTTATTTACAATAATAAAATTCAAGCAAATAACGGCATTTCTATAAAAGGTGATACTATTATTGGCGATAGTATTGATAATAGTTTATTTATTAATAGTAATATATATATAAATAATAATACTATATTTAATGATGTATTTTTTAAAGATAATATTAGAATTGGTGGTAATTTAAATATCACCGGAACTATGAATAATCCTGCTATTAGTACAAATGATATAACTATATTAGGAAGTAATACAAATATTGGATTAACAATAGATAATACTAATACAAGTAATAACTCTATTATTAATTTTAAAAATAATGGTAATACTATATATTCTATTGGTTATAGTGGTTCAAATCAAGTTTTTCAAATATGTAATAGTGATTTTGACTCTCAACCAAGAATAACAATTAATTCTTCAGGTAATGTAGGAATAGGAACTACAAATCCTAACTCAAAACTGCACGTAAAAGGTAATATGAAAATAAAGCAAGAAGCACAAATGAATCACACTGCGAATGATCATGATAATGCATTAGTGTTTGAAACTCCAGATAGTTCACATAATTATTATATCGGATATAATTACGGAGGCACTTTTGATATAGGTTATTATGATCTCACGAATTATTCAAGATGCTTAACTATGAATCCGAACTTTGTCGCTACACTGGGCAGTGTCGGAATAGGAACTACAAATCCTAGTACCAAATTACATATTTATAATTCTACTGTTTCAAATAAAATAGTAGAAAACAATGTTGATTTATTAATTGAAGATGATAATTCTCGATTGCAATTAATATCTACCGATAGTGGTGCGGGAGGGAGTTATATAGCATTATCGAACGCACTTGCAACTCCAATAACAACACCATCATTAACAATACATCAAAAAAATTGGGTATTTCATCACTCTGGACCAAGCCAAAATAATAAATTAGGTATATATTATAGAGAAAATGGAGAAGATCCAAATAATAATAACATAAGTACAGAATCTCTTTATATTCTTTCAACTACAGGTTTAACATTAGATACATCGGGAAATGTCGGAATAGGAACTACAAGTCCAAGCTCCAAATTGCATATTGAAGATAGCACTTCTGCTGTTGCATTCACTATTAATAATACTAATTCGTCTAATGATTCAATTATTAATTTTAATAATTTAGGTTCTACACAATATTCTATAGGTTATGATAGTTCTCTTAATACTTTTCAAATATGTGATGGTAATTTCTCCAATAGTTCAATTTTTAGAATTAATTCAAATAAAATTACTGTTGGTTCATCTAATACTAGTTATGATATAAATAATTTTAATATATCAGGTTCTTTTTATTTTGCTAGACAAGGTAGTAATTTTGATTATAGTAATAATAATTTTGGAGGTACAGGACCAAATATAAGAATAGGTGATTATATGTATTTAGGTCATACAAGAGCAAATAATTTTCCTTATATTGCATTTAATGGATATTTAAGTTCATCCACTTATGTATCAGGAGGAACAACTTATAATAGATGGAGACATAAATATCATAATGGAACAGATACAAAAATAACTTTAATTACAGCGAATACTTCAGGAAGTATTTCAATTAAAACAGCAAATACTACAGGTAATGAAATTGAAGAAAATGGTTATGAAACTACTAGTAATTTTACAAATATAGTTCATATAGGAAACACAGGTAATGTCGGCATCGGGACGTCAAACCCTGAAGACAAATTAGATGTTTCTGGTGACATAAGACTTACGGGCGAGATGTATTTTGACTACCCACGTATTTTTACTCTGGGGTCCAGAGACGCTACAGGGGGTGGTAGTGGGACCAAACTTGTTCTTCAAGCTAAAACCAATGGCAAAGAATTTCAAATGAGAAATCAAGATGATTTAAGTTGTTTTGCTTTTGCAATGTATAATCATGATGAATTACCTTCTCCTTCTGGTTCGTCAATTTTTGACGTTTATAGCGCTAAAGATGTCGTGTCAAGAATAGGGTATGCCTTTATTGGTTATCCAGGGGTTACTGGAAATGCTGGTTTTGGTCATATTAATATGTTTGGAAACGATCAAAAATACGCATTACGACAAACAGGCCTTGGGGCAACAGTATTAAACAGTTATAATAATGATTTATATTTCAGAATTAACAATTCTGAAAAAATGCTCATCGACACTTCGGGAAATGTAGGAATAGGAACTACAACTCCATCTTATAATTTAGATTTATATGATGGTAATTTGAGATTATTATATAGAAATGATAGTAGTGTATATAATAATTTTTTAACTTTTGAAAGAAGTTCAGGTGATGATTGTAGAATTAATCATTATTGTAATAATCAAGTTTCTGCACAAATAGATTTTAATGGTTATTCTCAATCTGCACAAGGATTAATTCAGTTTAATACAAAAGAAACTAGTGGTTCCTTAACAACTAGAATGACAGTTAATTATAATGGTAATGTAGGAATAGGAACAACAAATCCAACAGAAAAATTAACTGTAAATGGTTCTAATATAAATGCAACACCTTGTTTGGGTCTAAGAAATGGTATGTCAGGAGGTGATGCGGGAACATATGGGGCCCAAATTGCATTAGGTTGGAATGGTACTAATCAATATCAACATTTTATTTCAACAAGACATTATGGAGGTCAAGAAGCAGGAAATAGAATAGATTTTTATACATGCAATGGAACACAACAAAATACTATTACAAGTGGAACTAATTTAGTTATGAGTCTTGATGGAACAAATGTAGGAATTGGTGTAACCAATCCTACAGAAAATTTAGAAGTATATTCAGGTCAAGTTAGTAGTTCAATTTTAGGAAAAGCACATATTGGTAATGTAGGTCATACTACAGCAGCCGCATTTTGTCATGTAAGTTATGCTCATCAACAAAAATATTCACTTATACAAGGTAGTGATGGAGAAACATATTTAAATGCACCAACGAATAAAAATGTGCGTTTTCGAATTAATAATCAAGATAAAATGTTTTTAGCAGGTTCAACTGGAAATTTCGGAATAGGAACAACAAATCCAAGTACACCTTTACATATTTATAGCAATACTGATGGTAATACAATAACAATTGATAATACAAATACAGGTACTACTGGTAGAACTTCAATATTATTTAGGCCGAATGGAAATAATTGGGAATTAGGAGCAAGAAATAGTAATAGTGGCGACTTAACAAATAAATTCTATTTATATGATATTAATAGTTCATCATCAAGATTAGTAGTTGAATCTTCAACAGGTAACGTAGGATTAGGAACAATAAGTCCAACAGAGAAATTAGAAGTATACCCCAACACAAATAATAGTGCAATAATAGGAAGAGCCCATATTGGTCATATGGGCCATGATGATCATGCAGGATTTTCTCATTTAGACATAAATGGACCACAAACTTATGCTCTTTTACAGAGCACTACCGGAAACACCTATTTGAATGCTCCATCGAACAATAACGTGCATTTTCGAATTAATAATCAAGATAAAATGTTTTTATCAGGTGCAGCAGCAACTCTTGGAAATCTCGGAATAGGAACAACAGATCCACAAAGTAAATTACATATTTCAAGTGGAACATCTGGAGACTGTGAATTAATTTTAGAAGCAGATACTGATAATAATAATGAAAATGATAATCCACGTATTTTATTTAGACAAGATTCGGGTAATGATTGGTCAATGATAGGTAATAATAATAATAGTTTAGTTTTAGCAAATAGTGTTGGGAGTGGAGGGGGCATATTATTTAAAACAGGTGCAACAGGTGTAGATAGAGCATATGAAAATGCAACAGAAAGAATGCGAATCGATTCAAGTGGAAATGTAGGAATAGGAGCAACAGACCCAGATGAAAAATTAGAAGTATATCCTAACGAAGATCAAAGCGCAATAATAGGAAGAGCCCATATTGGTTGGGTAGGGTGGGATAATTATGCAGGATTTTCTCATTTAAACATCAATGGTGCAAATAGTTATGCTCTTTTACAGAGCACTACCGGAAACACCTATTTGAATGCTCCATCGAACAATAACGTGCATTTTCGAATTAATAATCAAGATAAAATGTTTTTATCAGGTGCAGCAGCAACTCTTGGAAATTTCGGAATAGGAACAACAAATCCAACAGAGAAATTAGAAGTAAATGGAAATATTAAAGGTACAAATTTTATTGGAAATGTTGATGGAACATTAGATAATTACGATTCTACAAGATTTTTTAGAAGAGAAGGAAGAACAAATGCAACTGTTAATTCAGGATGGATTTCTGTTGCTACTTGTACAAATGCTGGTTCAACTGCAGGTAGATATGCTGGTGAAATATTAGTTACTGATAGAGAAGGAGGAGATCATAGTTATATTAAAATACATTGGATGAGAAGTTTTAATGATAGTAATTTTACAGTAATTAATTGCGGAGGTCATAGTAATAGAATTACAGGTGCTAGAGTTTTATATCAAACTTCAAATAATACCTATGGTGAAAAAATATTACAAGTATATGTAACAGTAACATCTAATTATTATGTATCAGTTTTTAGAATGGGTGATGACCCTAATTATGGAACATTTACAGCACTAACACCTGTATTAGAAAATACTAAAACTGGTTTTGCAGTTCATGGAAATGAATTAACAGATTTATATGATTATGGATTTGCACACGAAGAAGGTATACAAGCAGGTGGAAATATGAAAGTTAATGGTGATTTATATTTAAAAAATCCTTCCTATAGTTCCAGTTATTCAGGTTGGAGAATAAATCCGGGGTACGGTGGTAGCCCAGAGCCGGGCGGTACCTCAAATCCTCATGCTGAAAATTTGTATTTTTATGTAAATGGCCAATTAGTTGGTTACGTAGAAGATGATAATACAACCAATTATCGCATGAATGATTTTACAGGGCAACACAGAAGTATTTTGAATCAAAGCATTGATGAAAACAGCGTTGGACTGATAGTATCATCGAATGGAACATACATCAATTTAGATAACACTTTGTATGCAAGCATCAATGAATCTTTACCAACCTGCAATATCACAACCATAGATAACGACATCAAAGTGTTTGGTGTGATATCCAACAAAGAAGATACAAAAGATACCAGAAGATATGAATTGGGAGCTTTTATAACTCCGGTTGAAAAAACCAACAAAAACGAACAACGCGTGTTTGTCAACTCGGTGGGCGAAGGGGCTATTTGGGTGTGCAGCAAAAATGGCAACCTCGAAAACGGCGATTACATCTCCTCGTCGTCAGTTGCCGGTTACGGCATGAAACAGACCCTCGATTCTGGCACGCTCAAAAATTTCACTGTTGCCAAGATCACGTGCGATTGCGATTTCTCCCTGACAAAGGTCGTCAAGCAAAAACTCAAGACCGTAATCATCACTGAAACGTATGAAGAAGACGCATATGATCTGATCGAAGAGGAAGAAACGAAAACCGAAATCGTCTACGACGAGGCCACGGCAAGGTACGTCCAAAAAGAGGTCACAGCGACTAAATCAGTATCCAAGCAAATTTATGACACGGTCGATCTTTACGACGAAAGTGGGGTGGTCATTGGCACCCACAAAGCAGCCCGCAAAGTGACGAAAACAAAAGAAACAAAACACATAGACTATGATGATAATGGAGATGTGCAATATGAAGATGATTTAGATGTAGATGGAAATCAACAAATGATATATCCTTATGATACTAGATTTTTATTACCTGACGGAACTCAAATTACTGAAATAGAATATAATAATAAAAAATCTTTAGGAGAGATAGTATATATAGCTTGCTTTGTTGGTTGTACCTACCACTGCGGATAAATTAAAAGATACTGATTATTTAGTATGTGTAGATTACCCTCATATTTCATATGAAGAAAAACAACAATAATTAAAATATAGACAAAAATTAAGAGATTTACTATCTTCTTAAATTTAATATAGTAATATTTATAAAACTTATTTTTGTATGATATATATATCATTGTGGATAATTTAATTAATTACTAACTAATTCAAAATCTTTTTCTAAACTCTTTATAATACGAGTACCAAACTCATTTTTAATAATATTAAATTGTAATTTATGTATCATATATTTTATATTATTCATTTTATCTATTATATTTAATAGTTCAGTTTTTATTTTATTTAATACTAAGTCATTTTGTGTACTTTCCATTAATACTATTTTATTTTCTATTTCATTCTCTTTTAATTTTATTTGTTCTACTAAAAAATTAATTAATTCTTTTTTTGTTATAAATAATTTATTATTTTGTAATTTATATTCATACATTGTTGATTCTAATATTTCACTGAATTCATAAATATCATCATTTGTTGCATCTAATTTTTGTAAAGAAACATTATTAATTAATACATCACAATTATCTTTATTATAATCATTTATAATTTTTTCAATAAGTGCATTAGTAAAATATATTGTAATTGTAAAATTAACATCATAATTTTTTAAATTATTATCTTCTAGAAAT
>Ga0213859_10000251_pt1 | contig 24727 bp, 39 predicted proteins | sample PICome_2_FD_160133 | JGI IMG/M metagenome (GOLD analysis project Ga0213859, IMG submission 160133) | Coastal seawater microbial communities near Pivers Island, North Carolina, United States - PICO304 | ecosystem: Environmental > Aquatic > Marine > Coastal | place: USA: North Carolina...
GGAACAGATCCAATGCCATCTGTAGGTGCAGAAGTTGCATATGCAACCAGCACTGGTCCAGCAGTTACCTACCCAATCAAACCTTCGTTTGAGGAACTTGATGTTTCCGCTGATGTTGCCGCTCTAGTAGAAGGCACAGAACTCTCTGAAGAGTTCGCTGAGAAAGCAAAGACCATTTTTGAGGCTGCTGTCAAAGCGAAAATCTCTGAAGAGTATGACAGACTTGTAGAACACTTCACCACTGAATTCGACAAGCATTTCACCGAAGCTAAGAGTGAAATGGCAGAAGAAGTCAACGGTACTGTGAACTACGCCATCGGTCAATGGATGGAGCAAAACCAAGTTGCTGTTGACCGTGGAATCAGAAATGAGATTACTTCAGACTTCATTGCAGGTCTCAAGGGTCTCTTTGAAGAGCACTACATTTCTATCCCCGACGAGAAAGTCGATGTGGTAGAAGGTATGGCAGAATCTATTCGTGAAATGGAAGAGCGTCTTGACGAACAGGTTAAGGCAAATGTGAAACTACAAAATCGTCTTAATGAGACTGCAAAAACAAATATTCTGAACACTGTTTCGGAAGGACTAGCAGATACTCAGAAAGAAAAACTCGCAGCACTCGCTGAGGGTCTAGAGTTCGTTTCTGAAGAATCGTTCTCCAAGAAGGTTACTACCATCAAGGAGTCCTATTTCAAGGAAGCAGCTGCACCTCAAAGTGAGGTTGCTGATGAAACTCCAGTCGAAGGAGCAGGCGAAGAGGTAACTCCAGCAATGGCACAATACCTCAACGCACTCAATCGCTGGTCCTGATTATAAATTAAATCCCTATTTTTTCTAACGGAGCAAGCAAATGTTTAACGCTAAAGCTCTAACAGAAAAGTGGTCTCCTGTTCTAAGTCATGAGGGCGCAGGCTCTATCAAAGACAACTATAGAAAGGATGTTACCGCTGTTCTGCTAGAGAACACAGAAAATGCCATGCGCGAAGAGCGTGGTATGATTAATGAGGCATCCAACACTGTTGGTGCTATCGGCACTAACGCACTATCTGGTTCTGGTCTTGACACCAAAACTGGTGGTCTAGCAGGTTTCGACCCTGTAATGATCGGCATGATCCGCCGTGCAATGCCTAACCTAGTTGCATATGACATCTGTGGTGTCCAGCCTATGTCTGGTCCTACTGGTCTCATTTTCGCAATGAAGTCCCACTACCAAGAGAACGGTGCTGCACTTCGTGCTGGTTCCGAGGCACTCTACAACGAGCCTGACACCAACTTCTCTGGTAACTCTCAGGGTCCTGCAGCATACAACGATCCCGTATCTCCTCTTGGCGACGGCGGTACAACTGATGCTAACCCTGGTCTCCTCAACGACGCAACTGGCGGCGGTACTACTGCTGGCAACTACGAGCGTCAAGCAGGTAACATCGCAAGAGAAGACGCTGAAACTCTAGGATCGGGTTCTACCCTATTCAACGAGATGAGCTTCAGCATCGAGAAGACTTCTGTCACTGCTAAGACAAGAGCACTCAAGGCAGAGTACACTCTCGAACTCGCTCAAGACCTTAAGGCAATCCACGGTCTTGACGCTGAGCAAGAACTCGCTAACCTTCTTTCTAGTGAGATCCTTGCTGAAATCAACCGCGAAGTTGTTCGTACTGTTTACACCGTTGCTAAGCAAGGTGCTCAAAACAATGTTGCTAACGCTGGCGTATTTGACCTCGACGTTGACTCCAACGGCAGATGGTCGGTTGAAAAGTTCAAGGGACTTATGTTCCAGATTGAAAGAGATGCTAACGCTATCGCGCAGCAAACTCGTAGAGGAAAGGGCAACTTCATCATCACTTCTGCTGATGTTGCTTCCGCACTCGCTATGTCTGGCACCCTCGACTATTCCTCTGGTCTAACTGGCGCTGGTGGTCCTTCCATCGGTGAAGTTGATGACACTGGTAACCTCCTAGTAGGCACCATGAACGGTAGAATCAAGGTCTATGTTGACCCTTACTCTGCTAATGTCAGCAACACCCACTACTATGTTGTAGGTTATAAGGGTTCCTCGCCATATGACGCAGGACTCTTCTACTGCCCATATGTACCCCTCCAGATGCTACGCAGCATCGATCCTAGCACCTTCCAGCCTAAGATTGGCTTCAAGACCCGCTACGGTATGGTTGCTAACCCATTCGTTGTACAGTCCAACGGCACACCTGATGCTGAAGCACTTACACACAACCGTAACCAATACTACAGAAGAGTTCGCGTTGCGAACCTTACCTGATATATTGTTACGATATCAAGACGGGGGACCCACGGGTCCCCTTTTTTTGTGCTTAAATAGAAGTATGTATCTTACGGTAATTTTATGCCAAAAGGAAACATGAGAAAGGTTGACATAGAACCCAGGATCCTTAAACTAAAGACTGAGATCTATGAGGGAAAATACGATGGTGCCAGTGAGGAATGGCTCAATGGTGCTCATTACTCTTTGAATATGATTTTAAATATTCTACAAGAGTATAGTTCATGAATCAATCATCATTGATTTTGTTGTTTTGTTTATCACCATTAGTGGTGATTTTTGTTGTTATGAAACTAGCTCTCTGGTTAACAGAGACTGCATCATTTCGCGCAAAGACTGAAGAGTTAAAGCGTATGCAACATGGACCTTATGAGTTCTACGACGAAGACGAAGAAGAAGATGACTGGTAAAGAATATCAACTACTATATAAAAGAATTTCTGTTATGAAAAATCAAACACTAATGGAAGAACCTTGTCCACTATACGAACCAGGATGGGAAGATGTCACAAATTCGCCAGAGGATTGGGCAGATTTTTGGGAAAACGAAGACACCGATGAATAGTGTCACGAAAGAAGAAGTTCAGGAGATGATTGATGCTGCCATACGACAACATAATCGTAATGCTTCAATTATCAGTATGTGTGTTGGTTGGGTTGTTCTCGCACTTTTTGCTGAGGGTCTTCTTCGACTCATTGGAGTAATTCCTCCCCTATTGCCATGGTTGAAAATCACACTATAGAATGGATAGGAATTATTCTCCTATTCACATTTGGCATTACAATGATCTGTCAAGGTCACGCTATTTTTCATGGTAAATATGGGTATAGGCATACGGAACGCGATAAGAAGCGTTCTGCGGATATTCGGAAACAACTGGAAGAAATCATCAATGCGAATGGACATTCTACAAAAGAGGATTAGGCAGGTGGAAATAGCAGAGAAGATTGATGAAGCGATTAACGAATACTATTCGCTTCAGGGATTGCCTGTGCCAGATTGGAAACGGAAAAAAGATCCTCAGTGGTGGAGAGAATATCTTATCGAATTAGGTTTGGATCCAGACAACCCATAAATACTAAGTAGCTTGGGAAGTTGACATGTCTGCTGAATGGTACAAGGAGCAACCTAGTAATAGGAACTTCTTAAACCCTATTGGTTATCTCCTGAAACTGGAAAAGTTTGCGGGGGTAGATTTCTTTTGTCAAGCAGCAAACCTCCCCGATGTTACGATGCCAGTTACAGAGGTGCCAAGTCCTTTTAGGACTTTGCCTATTACCCCTGGTGGCGGAGTAGCATTCGGGGATTTTTCTGTGCGTTTTATTGTAGACGAAGATCTTAAAAATTATAATAGCATTCATAAGTGGATGCGTGACAATGGCAATGCTGATCAAATGAAGCGTGTCACATTAGAAGAAGACATCTATACAAATGGAAACCTACAGATCGTTACTAGTGCATACAACCCAGCATTCATTGTAGAGTTTAGAAATTTATTTCCAGTAGCACTCTCAGGTCTACAATTCGATGCTACAATAAGTGATGTAGAATATATTACTGCAGAGGTGACATTCAAACACCAGCAGTTCTTCATTCGTGATAAATCAATGCAACCTTTATGAACTTTGACTCTCTTCGTAATAAATTTGAAAAACTGAGAGAAGACTGGGCGGAAGATTCCTCTGTTGACTTTCAATTCAAGAACAAACAATATAGCACAGATTTGGGAAAACTTGCGTTAGAGATCCCTTTTCAACATAATAAATACTTAAACCATTACACTGACATTCAGCAGATCAAAACCTCGCTGGAGTTTGAGATCCGCAAAGTGGTTAGAGATAAGCGTGAGTATTACTCTGGCGAAGCAGACGCTAAGACATACGCCGCTAAACCATTTGGATCTTCAATCAAGACTTCTGAAAAGATGAAAGTTTATCTAGAGTCTGATGACGAAATCATCAACCTAGAAGCAAAAATTAAATACCTGGATCAGATGCTTTACTTTCTGGATCAGGTTATGAAGCAAATCTCGAATAGAGGTTTTCAGATTAAGAGTGCCATTGAGTGGGAAAAATTTGTAAATGGACAATGATGACCACCCTGAGTATTAAGAAAAAGAACGAAGTCTACATTACTATTAATTCCAAGGAACCACATGTCCATCACGAGTTGGCGGACTACTTTACCTTTGAGGTTCCTGAAGCTAAGTTCTTAAAAAAGAATCCCAGATACAAATACTGGGATGGAACTATTCGCCTGTACTCCCCTGGTACAGGTGAGTTGTATCATGGTCTCATGAAGCACCTACAAGTGTGGGCGGATGAGAGACAGTATACAATTGAATACGAAAAGAATGACTGGTACGGAGATGTATCTGACGATAATAAATTCGTGTCTCCTGCTGGCGTAAAAACTTTCATGGACAAAATTGTCCGATCAGAAATCAAACCTCGTGACTACCAATATCGCGCAGTCTACGAAGCTATTAAATACAATCGTAAACTACTTCTTTCTCCTACGGGAAGTGGGAAGTCTCTGATGATCTATTCCCTCGTCAGATACTACACTGCTACCAGCAAGAAGACGCTCATCATCGTCCCTACTACGTCCCTGGTAGAACAAATGGTCAATGACTTTAACGATTATGGGTGGAATGCGGACGACCATGTGCATAAGATATATTCGGGCAAAGATAAGAATACTGATAAACCAATCATTATTTCCACCTGGCAATCAATCTACAAGTTCCCAAAAAGATACTTTGATGACATTGACTGTGTTATCGGTGATGAAGCACACCTATTTAAGTCCAAGTCACTCACTGGAATTATGACTAAACTACACAATGCTAAGTACCGTTTTGGTTTTACTGGAACACTTGATGGTAGCAAGACACACAAGTGGGTACTAGAAGGATTGTTTGGTGATTGTGAGCGTGTAACTAAAACAGACGATCTTATTAAAGAAGGTTACCTGTCTAAATTTAGGATCAAGGTTCTACTCTGTAAACATGCTCCGCAACATTTTGAATCATATCACGATGAGATGGAGTATCTAGTAACACATCCTGGTAGAAATAACTTAATTAAAAACCTAGTTAATGATTTAAAAGGAAATACTCTTGTCCTCTTCAACTATGTAGAGAAGCACGGGGAACCACTTTTTGAGTTAATAAATAGCACTATAGACCCATCGCGCAAGATATTCTTTGTGCATGGTGGTACTGATGTAGAAGACAGAGAGCAAGTTCGTCAGATTACCGAGACTGAGAACGATGCTATCATTATTGCATCTTACGGCACATTTTCTACTGGTATCAATATCAAACGATTACACAATATTATTTTTGCTTCTCCCAGCAAGTCGCGCATTCGCAACCTCCAGTCTATCGGTAGAGTGCTAAGAAAAGGTGAAGGCAAAGATGTTGCTACCTTATATGATATCGCTGATGACATTGGCGGTCAGAATTATACACTCAAACATTTGAATGAAAGAGTTAACATTTACAATGAAGAGAACTTTAAGTATGAGGTTATAAAAGTAAACCTTAGAGCAAATTAAATATGGAAGAAGAATTTTATGCAACTATCAAATTAGTTACAGGTGAAGAAATTGTTTCAAAAATTTGTTATCTAGCAGATGAAAACAAAATTCTATTAGAAAAACCTCTTCAAGTAGAAGAGGCAAAGCAAAGAAAGGGTCCAATTGAAGTATCTGGATTTGCTTTGAAAGAATGGATTAGTGCATCTTTTGAAGAGATGTTTGTTATTGATAAAGGTAATTGTCTAACAATTATTGAAATCGATGAAGTGATCCAAGAGTTCTATGAAAAGACTCTGAAAAAAATTGCCCTCCACAAAAACTATGCTGGAACAAAAGGCAAAAAGTTACCTAGGAACTCTGGTTACTTAGGTTCTATAGAAGAGAAGAAGAAATCTTTAGAAGATATATTTAATAAAAGCTAATAGCTACTACTTCTCTTGAACCCTGACAGAGTTAGTCTACTAAGTTTCTGAGCATTTGTCAAGGGTTTACAAACAAACCATGTCGTGGTATCATGGATACATGATAATGGTACAAAACCATGGCATATGCAGTAATGGCAAAAAGAAAACAAACAGAGTATTACGTCAACAACAAAGAGTTCCTTGCTGCGATCACAGACTATCGGCAGAAGGTTCATGCCGCTAAGGAAGCAGGCAATCCTCGCCCACGAGTCACCAACTACTTAGGTGAATGCTTTCTAAAGATCGCAACACATCTATCTTACAAACCAAACTTTGTCAATTACATGTTCCGTGAGGACATGATCTGTGACGGCATTGAAAACTGCCTTCAGTATATTGACAACTTTGACCCAGAGAAGTCTAAGAATCCTTTCGCTTACTTCACTCAAATTATTTACTATGCATTCTTGCGTAGGATCCAGAAGGAGAAAAAGCAACTAGAGATCAAAGGCAAGATCCTAGAGCGTTCTGGATATGATGAAGTTATGCATACCGACACATATGATGGTAGTATGTCTGGTATGAACGCTTCCTATTCTGACATGGGTAGCATTAAAGAAAATATTGAAACAAGAATGAATCGATGAGTGGAGATCATGAAACCTACGAATGGTACACAACCCCATATGGAGACTTTCGTGTTGAACAGAAACGCTTTGGAACGTGGACTAGCTATGGTAAGGATGGCAAGGCTCTCGTCACAGGCGGTACGAGGGAATCTGTCCTTCATGGAACGGGATTCCACTTGGAAGGTGTCGCTACTAACTGGGCAAACTGCACAACTTCCAAGCAATTCGATGGCACCGTTGGTGGAAAACTATGAAACAAACTGAAAACTATGAGCAACTCTTAGAAAGATTTACTAAGAGATATAAACAAATCAGTGAACAAGTTCCTATGAATACTGTTGAGGCAGAAAAACAAAAGGAACAATTAGATTACTTGCGTGGATGTAAAGATACGATAGAATATCTAATGACAGGTAGGTTGCCTAGAGATGGCAATCATGACGGTATGAAGGATCATAAACCCAAATGAAAATTGCACTCATTACTGACCAACATCTTGACGGACGCAAAGGTTCCCTAGCGTTCTGGAATTATTTTCAAAAATTCTACGATGAAATCTTTTTTCCAACTCTTGAGAAAGAAGGCATCAGGACTATCATTGATCTGGGTGACACTTTCGATAATCGAAAGTCTATGGACTATAATACTTTTAACCGTGTTGATACGAATTATTTCCAGAGACTGAAAGATTATGAGGTGCATATGATTCTTGGTAATCATTGTACATATTATAAAGACACTAACAAGATCAACTCACCTGAACTTCTTCTGGAGAAGTATGACAATATCAATATCTATTCCGAACCAAAGGAAATCCTTCTTGGTGGGAAAGCATTTTTGATGATGCCTTGGATTAATTCAGGTAACAAAGAAGATTGTCTGCGAAAGATCTCTAGCAGTGAAGCAGACATTATGTGTGGTCATCTTGAGTGCGATGGATTTGAAGTTACACCTGGCATGAAATTTGAAGGTGGTTTCAAAGTTTCTGATTTCAAAAATTTCAAGCGAGTGTGGTCGGGACACTTCCACCACAAATCAAAGCACGGCAATGTGCAATACTTAGGCAACCCTTATCAGATGTTCTGGAATGATTATAAGGACACTCGCGGATTCCATATCTACGATACTGAAAGTGACAAGCTTAAGTTTATCAAGAACCCGTTTGAAATCTTCGACAAAATCATCTATGACGATTCCTGTGTGGACTACAACAAACAAGATGTGCGTAGTTATAAAGACAAGTACATTAAGATCATCGTGGACCACAAGCAAGACTACCAGATGTTTGAAACACTGGTTGATCGTCTTTACAATCTAGGAGTTCATGATGTAAAAATTGTTGAAACTCTTGTAGATACAGACGATGTAGAAGATGCCGATCTTGAGACTAAAGATACGATGACTTTACTTAATGAATACATTGATGAAGTAGAGATTGCCGTAGACAAAACTGACCTCAAGGGTTTGATGAGAACACTATATATTGAAAGCTGCAATGTCGCGTAATGTATATTGTCACTCTAGAAGATCATCCTGAAGGTGTCTTTTCTGTGTTCGACGAGACAGACGAGCGTGTCATTCCTATCTTCCAAGAAGAAGATGATGCTGAGAGATATTTACAGATGTTGCATTATGAGGACGATTATCCTAGAATGCAGATTGTAGAAATGGAAGATCATGTTATAATTGGTGCATGTCAAGAGAGACTACAACCGTTTACAATAATTACACCCGACGATTTACTGATACCACCTGACGAACCTGAAGAATGATTGTTTTTGAAAAAATCCGCTGGAAGAATTTTCTCTCCACGGGTAATGTTTACAGTGAAATTAATTTAGAAGGCGCAAGAACAAACTTAATCGTTGGAACCAACGGAGCAGGTAAGAGTACCATTTTGGATGCTCTTACTTTTTCGTTGTTCGGAAAACCATTCCGCAAGATTAGCAAGTCTGCATTGATTAACAGTATCAATGAGAAAGATTGTCTCGTGGAGATTGAGTTTCGTATTGGTAAGGCACAGTACAAAGTTACTCGTGGCATTAAACCAAACAAGTTTGAGATTACCTGCAATGGACAGTTGTGGAATCAGGAGAGCACTGTTGTAGAACAGCAGAAGAACTTTGAGCAGAATGTGCTCAAGATGAATTACAAATCATTCACGCAGATTGTTGTGTTGGGATCATCTACATTCGTCCCATTCATGAAACTTCCTGGAGCACAGCGTCGTGATATTATTGAAGACATCTTGGACATCCAAGTGTTCTCTACGATGAATGTTCTCCTCAAAGATAAGATGAGAGAGAACAATGAAGAGTTGCGTGATGTAGACTATCAAGTTTCTCTCTTGAAAGATAAGATTGAATTGCAGAAGTCGCACATGTTGACACTGCAACAGAGGACTCAAGAAGAGATCAATCGTAAACAAGAAAGGGTAAACGAGTATAAAAAAACTGAACTCCAAGGTGCCGAAGATGTTGCAATTCTAACACAACAAATCGGAAAACTTAATGAAGAAATGCAAGAGTATCAAAAATCAAATGAGAAATTGCAAAAGTTGAACACATACATGATTAAGTTAACACATAAACTTGACGCATGTAAAAAAGAGCATAAGTTTTTTGAGATCAATCATGTGTGTCCTACATGCACACAAGAACTGTCAGAAGAGTTTCGTAATGAGAAACTGGAAGCAGGAAAGTCCAAAGTTGATGAGATGAAAATAGGACACACAGATCTACAGAATGCAATCGAAGAAGAACAATCTAGATTTGCAAAGTTCACTGAGTTGTCTACTGAAGTTAACAACATCAACACCACCATCTCTCAGACTAACTTCCAGTTGATGACAGTCCGAAAGCAAGTGGAGACACTGCAGGAAGAAATTCGAGAACTAGAAGGAGCAAACCCAGACAAGAAAGCAGAGTTTGATAAATTGCAAACTCTTGTAAACAACAAAAAGCAATTGAGTGCTCAACATGCTACTCTGAAATCTGACCGTGATGTTCTGACAACAGCAGGTCAACTCCTTAAAGACAATGGTATTAAGACCAGGATCATCAAGACCTATCTTCCCACCATGAACAAATTGATTAACGATTTCTTACAGAGGATGGAGTTTTATGTCAACTTTACTCTTGATGAGAACTTTGAGGAGCAAATTAAATCTAGATACCGTGATGTATTTTCCTATGACAGTTTTAGTGAAGGAGAGAAAGCTCGTATTGATATCGCTCTTCTGCTTACTTGGCGTTCTATCGCTAAGCTTAAGAATTCTGTGGATACTAACCTACTGATCTTGGATGAAATCTTTGATGGATCTCTTGACCAGTCTGGTACATCTGACCTAGGATGGATTCTTCGTAACTTTGACGACAGCACCAAAGTGTTTGTCATCAGTCATAAGCAGGGTCTAGACGATAAGTTTGATAGAACCATCTCTGTGGAGAAGGTGAAGAACTATAGTACCCTAACGGAGACAGTTAACGAAGTGACACATGGGATGGTTGGATGACCATCCTTTTTTGTTATGATGATTCCATCAGACAAAAAGACACATGCAATCCCAAGAAATCAAAGGCAACCTCGCAAGACTTCTCGCTACTGAGAACTTGATTGTAGAGCACCGTAAGACTCCTACTGCAATGTTCGATGTTGAGCGTCGCGTGTTGACTTTGCCTATGTGGGACAAAGCATCTGGCACTGTCTATGACATGCTGGTTGGTCACGAGGTTGGTCATGCTCTGTTTACTCCTAATGAAGACTGGCGCGGTGTAGTTGACTGCCCTAAAGACTTTGTGAATGTCATTGAGGATGCTCGCATCGAGAAGTTGATGAAGCGTAAGTTCCCTGGTCTTCGTAAGTCTTTTGCTGGTGGTTACAAAGAACTGAATGATCTTGACTTTTTTGATATTGCTGATCAGGATATCAGCAAGTTTAGTCTGATTGACCGTATTAACCTTCATTTTAAAATCGGTGCCAGCGCATTGATTCCTTTCTCCATTGAAGAGAAAGTGTTTGTTGCTCGCACTGATGTTGCAGAGACTTTTGAAGAAGTGCTGCAGATTGCTCTTGATGTGTATAACTTCAGCAATCAAACTGAAAAAGTTGCAGAGATGCCTGCACCACAGAACCCTGAAGAGGGTGAAACTGAAAGTAACGATGTCGAAGAAACTGAGCAGCAACCTGAGGAACAGCAGCAAGAACCTCAGCAAATGCCTCAGAGTCAACAACCTCAAGGTGATCCTGAAGAAGAGGAAGAACTTGAAGAAGAAGTAGAAGGTCCTGCTGGTGGTGAAACCTCAGAGACTCAAAGTGCATTTGATAATGCTGCTGAGAAACTGTCAACATCCCATGGCAGAAATCCAATTTATGTTGAGATTCCTGAAGCAATCGACCTAGATAGTATCATTGTTGACTGGACTACTCTGCATGACTGGATTGATTTGAATGCATCTGATCCAGAAAATTATGAGTTTGTTGACAACAAATACTATGAATTTCGTAAGCAATCTCAGAAGGAGGTAAACTATCTTGTTAAAGAGTTCGAGTGTCGTAAGTCTGCTGACGCTTACGCTCGTGCTGGTCAATCTAAAACTGGTGTGCTTGATACTTCAAAGTTACACACTTATCGTTATAACGAAGATCTCTTCAAAAAAGTAACTGTTCTTCCTGATGGAAAGAACCATGGTCTTCTGTTTATTCTTGACTGGTCGGGTTCGATGTCTAACGAGATTGTTTCGACTGTCAAGCAAGTTTTAAACCTGACTGCTTTCTGTAAGAAAGTGCAGATTCCTTTTGAGGTTTATGCATTCACCAATGAGTGGGTTGCTGCTAAGCGAGCAATGGCAGGTGAAACAAACTACATGAGTTACGATCATCCTGGTATTGAAAAGAATGTGGTGTATATCAATAAGGAATACTTCCACATGATGAACTTTATCTCATCTCGTTCTAATGCTCGTGAGTATGAGCGTCAGTGCAAGAACCTGTGGCGTGAAGCATTTACTTACCGTTACTGCACTAAGTACAGCAGCACCTTTGGTGTTGCTCTGTCTGGCACTCCTTTGAATGAAGCGATTGTTTGTTTGAATTACATCATCCCTGAATTCAAGAAGAAGAATGATTTGCAGAAAGTAAATGTCTGCATCTTGTCTGATGGTGAAAGTTGTGCTGCTGCTTATGGTCATGAGATGTATCTTGATTACAAGGATGATTATCGTGTCTCTGCTCGTCGTCTTGATTGGTATCAGACTCTTCGTGACCGCAAGACAGGTATTACTTACAAGCAGTTTGAGGGTGACAATATCACCAATACTTTCATTCAGCAGGTTCGTGATCGTAACCCAGGCGTAAATGTTCTTGGTTTCCGTATTATGCCTGGTAGTCAATTGCAAAGCTTTGTTGGTCGCTATGCATCCTATGAAGGTTATTCTGAAATCCAGAAGCAATGGAAGAAAGAGAAGTCTGCAATTATCAAAAATGCTAAAGCATTCACTGCTCTCTATGCTATCTCTAACAACTCTCTGAATGAAAACACTGAATTCAATGTTGAGTCTGGTGCTAAGAAAGGAGAGATCTCTCGTGCATTTAAGAAAATGCTCGGTAACAAGTCCACTAACAAGAAACTGCTCAACTCATTCATCGAGTATGTCAGTTGACAAACTGGTCCATGGGTGTCACACAGGGCACCCATGACCGTTATACTATATTCATACACAACACACAAGACACATGCCTTTCGCTCCTGTTCCCGTTTCAACTGAAGACCTCGTTTCTTACCTTACCGATGCCCATGGCACTGAGGTAAACACAAAGCAATTGTTTGAAGCATCTGAGCATTTCAACTGCTCTCTTGCTACTGTCAAGAAGCGTCTCAAAGATTACAAGCAAAGCATTGGCAAGTGGAACCTGACTGTTACTGAAAAACTTGAGCAGACTTATCAAGCACCTGCTGCTGCTCCTGCCATTGAGCAAAACCTCATTCCTTCCAAGGATGAGAACTATGTTCCTTTTGGCAACTTCACTGATGTGAAGAAAATCATCCAGTCTGGTATTTTCTATCCTACTTTCATCACTGGTCTTTCAGGAAACGGTAAGACTTTCTCTGTTGAGCAAGCATGTGCTGCTCTAAATAGGGAGTTGATTCGTGTGAACATTACCATTGAAACCGACGAGGATGATCTTATTGGTGGTTTCCGTCTTATTAACGGCGAAACTGTTTGGCATAATGGTCCTGTCATCGAAGCTCTGGAGCGGGGAGCTGTGCTGCTTCTAGATGAAGTTGACCTTGCCTCTAACAAGATCTTGTGTCTGCAATCTGTACTGGAAGGCAAGGGTGTCTTCTTGAAGAAAACTGGTCGCTATGTCCAACCTGCTAAAGGTTTCAATGTCATCGCTACTGCCAACACCAAGGGTAAGGGTTCTGATGACGGTCGTTTCATTGGCACTAATGTGCTGAATGAAGCATTCCTTGAGCGTTTCGCTCTCACTTTTGAGCAAGAGTATCCTACTCCTGCTACTGAAACTAAAATCCTTCTTCGTGTTGCTGCATCGCTTGGCAAACATGATGAAGAGTTCTGCACCAACCTTGCTAACTGGGCAGACATTATTCGTAAAACATTCGCTGATGGAGGCATTGATGAAGTTATTTCCACCCGTCGTCTTGTTCATATTATTCGTGCCTATGCTATCTGGGGCAATCGTATGAAGGCAATTAAAGTATGTGTCAACCGTTTCGATGATGAGACAAAGCAATCATTCGTCGAACTGTATGATAAAATTGATGCTGATGTAAACACGGAGGAGGAAGATGCCACAAACCAAGACTGATAGTTTTCATGGGTATGTCAACAATCTTGCCGTTCTAGACAGCGGCAAGACTGTTAAGATTTTAGGTGGCGAAGGTCTCAAGTTGTTTGTCAAAGATCTTGACGGCAACCTCGAAGAATGCTACCATAATAATATTCGCCTTATCTGGAACAAGTGAATGGCAAACAAATATAATGAAGATGCTCTACTACAAGAGCTGCGTGATTACATCACTGGAACTTATGGACAACACTACTCTGCTGGTAACGACAGCATTCAAACTTTAGACTTAATTGAAGCATGTGGAGACGCTGAGGCATTCTGCCGTAGCAACATCCTGAAGTATGCTTCACGCTACGATAAGAAGGGCACTGCTCGTCGGGACATTATCAAGATCCTGCACTATGCTTTGCTTCTTCTTCACTTCTCTGACAAGACCTCTGTTACCGAATCCTACAATCAATGAGTAAAGTTATCCTATCTAAAAAGACCCTAGATGTCCTCAAGAACTTCTCGACAATCAATTCCTCCATCGTATTCCGAAAGGGAAGCACAGTACGAACTATTAGCAATGCAGAGAACATTCTCGCAAAGTTTACTGGCGAAGAAGTATTTCCTTCTGACTTCGCAATTTATGATCTCAGTCAGTTTCTTAGCGGTATCTCTCTGTTTAACGATCCTCAGCTCGAGTTCACCTCTAACGATTTTGTTAGCATTCGTGGGGGGCGCACTTCTGCAAAATACTATTTTTCGGATCCTGAGATTACGCTCAAGAGTGCTCCAGAAAAGAATGTAAAATTTCCTGGTGCAGACATTCAGTTTAATCTGAGTGGTGATGATCTGGTTGCATTGCAGAAAGCATCTGCAGTTTACAGTTTGCCTGATCTTACATTTCAGTCCGAAGAAGGACTAGATACTATCAAACTTATCCTAAGGGACAAGGAAAATGATACCAGCAATACTTACGATATCACCGTGGCGGGTTGTTGCAGTGGCACCTATTCTCTTGATCTCAAGATTGAGAACATTCGTGTTCTTCCTGGGGACTATACTGTCAAGGTGTCCAAACACTTGATCTCTGAGTGGACTAATACCGATGTCGATCTTACTTATTACATTGCTCTCGAACCCGCATGAAACACATCCTTTTCACATTGAAAGGTTGTACTAGAGATCTCCTCAACGATGAGGAGTTTGTCCGAGACATAGTTTACACTGCATCTAGGAAATGTCAGTCAACACTGTTGGCATTACATTCACACAAATTTGATCCTCAAGGTGTAACCTGTGTTGCTATGCTTGCTGAGTCTCATATCAGCATTCATACATGGCCTGAGAAAGGCATGGCGGTATGTGATATCTTCACATGCGGTGAGCATACTAAACCCAAGAAGGGTGTAGAGTATATGCAAATGATGTTTAATGCCAAAGACATCATATCTAAATCATTTAAGAGACCATTGGAATGAGTAAAGAATTTTTGTGGGTGGAGAAATACCGCCCAAACATTGTCGAAGACTGTATTCTTCCTGATAGTATCAAGGAAGTCTTTCAGGGTTTCGTCAACCAGGGTGAACTCCCTAACCTGCTGTTGAGTGGCACTGCAGGTGTGGGCAAGACCACCATCGCTAAGGCACTGTGTGAGGAGATTGGTGCCTCTTATATCGTGATCAACGGATCCGATGAGGGACGCTTCCTAGACACTGTGAGGAACCGTGTGAGGCAGTTTGCTACAACGGTCTCTCTGACCTCTGGAGCGTCTCACAAGGTCGTTATCATCGATGAGGCAGACAACACCACCAACGATGTTCAACTGTCTCTGAGGACTGCTGTTGAGGAGTTCCATAGCAACTGTCGTTTTATATTCACTTGCAACTTCATCAACAAAATCATCGAACCACTGCATTCACGATGCACGGTCGTTGACTTTCGCATCAAACCAGAGCAAGCAACAGGATTGCAAGGGCAGTTCTTCACTCGTCTGAAAACTATTCTAGATCACGAACAGATTCAGTATGAAGATAAAGTTCTCGCCAAACTTACTAAGCGTTATTATCCTGATTGGCGTCGTCTTATTAATGAGTGTCAACGCTACGCTGCTACTGGAAGTATTAATTCTGCTATCCTTGTGGATGTTGCTGACGTTAATCTGGACTCTCTTCTTAGTTCGTTGAAGAAGAAAGAGTTTACTAATGTCAAGAACTGGGTTGTTCAACACATGGATAACGATCCCAGTATGGTGATGCGTAAGATCTATGACAGCATTTATGGTGTCATGAAACCTGCTTCTATTCCAGAGGCAGTTCTTATCATTGCAAAGTATATGCGTGACATCCAGATCGTTCCTGATCAGGAAGTCAATATGCTTGCATGTCTAACAGAAATTATGATGAGTTGTGAATTCAAATGAACATTAAATTGATTCGTATGTGGTCTGGTGAAGATGTCATTGCAGACCTTGTAGAACAAAAAGAAGATAGTATTGTTGTTGTCAATCCTATTGTCGCAGTTCCAACGGGACAGCAAGGACAAATTGGATTTGCACCATGGTCTCCACTTCTCAAAGCAAAAGGAGTTGAACTTGAAATTACCAACGACTATGTTGTTTATATTTCAGAAACTCAACCTGAGGTTGAAACAGAATATCAGAATATGTTTTCTGTAATTCAATCTCCAAATAAAAAATTAATCGTATAAATAGAACACGACTTCACAACAGTGGAGCGAACACAAAACACACCTCAAGGAGGAAAACAATGGCGATGAACCCGTATGAAATGCGCTGGGAATTTTTGCAAAAGGCGCAAGAACGATTAGAATATCAACTTTCACATAATGTCTCTCGATGGTCCGAGTTGAAAGAAGCAGGGCAAGACCCAGGACCATATCCAGAATATCCTACAGCAGAGCAGATTCATGCTGTGGCAGAAGAGATGCGCTCCTTCGTAGAGAATACGGGAGTATGAGACATGACAGTTTACAATTTTATTCCTGGAATCGAGTCAACCATTGTGCTCGATAAAAAGGTTTGCGATTGTTGTGGAGTAGAACATCCACTAACACATTATCATAAGAAACCAGGCACCAGAGATGGACTCCATAACTTCTGCAAGGACTGCAGAAAGAGAGGAGGAAAGAAAGACTCTGGCATTGCCCTGAGACTTATGAAAGAAATGCGACTTACTAGACCACCTATTGGAACTCCATGTGCATGTTGTGGTGCCACAGATAGAAAACTGTGGCTCGATCATGATCATGAAACTATGGAATTCCGTGGGTGGATTTGTGGTGGTTGCAACACTGGCATTGGTCAGTTAGGTGATACAATGGAAGGACTAGAACGAGCAATGGAGTATTTGAAGCGTGACAATCCTAAAGTTCCTTGAGAAGGAACCTAAAATTATTATGATGGAGGAAATGCATGAAAGACTTAAAGACGAACCCGCCAGGCAATGGGCATACATCAAGAGTAAAAACAACACCCGAAAATGTAAAAGAAGCACATGAAGCACTATTTCGTGCTACAATGAATCTACCTGCTGCCGCCGCCCATTGTGGCATGACGCAGAAGGAATTGAAAATGACCTTTTGGGAATACCTTAAATACAATGATCCAGACTATGAAGTCCCTGAAAACTCCCCTCCGTTACCCAGGCGGTAAAAGTAGAGCGACAGTTAAACTCGCTCAATTTTTTCCTGATCTATCTGATTACACTGAGTTTCGCGAACCTTTTCTGGGCGGTGGTTCGGTAGCATTGTATGTCACCAAGATGTACCCACACTTGGATGTTTGGGTCAACGATCTATACGAACCACTATCCACTTTCTGGAAATGCTTACAGGACCATGGTTATGAAATTACGCAAAAACTTGAATACCTTAAACAGAGGCACCCTAACCCCATGTCTGCCAAAGATCTCTTTATCGAGTCTAAGGAATACCTTGAACTGGATGAAGGAGAGCGTGATCCTGTACAGACAGCCGTTAGTTTTTATATTGTCAATAAGTGTTCTTTCAGTGGCCTCAGTGCAACTTCTTCTTTCTCCAAGCAAGCAAGTGATTCCAACTTCTCAATGCGTGGAATCCACAAACTGCCAGGATACTCAGAACTAATTAAAAACTGGAAAATTACTAACGGAAGTTATGAACAACTCTTTTGCGATAACAAGCAGGTCTTCACTTACCTCGACCCACCCTACGATATTGGATCTCACTTATACGGAAGGAAAGGTGATATGCACAAATCATTCGACCACGATGATTTTGCTGCCTGTTGTGATCGCTTTGTTGGTCCTCAACTCATATCTTATAATTCGTCTCAACTTATCAAAGAGAGATTCCAAGGGTGGACACTAGCAGAATTTGCACACACTTACACCATGCGTTCTGTGGGGACCTATAATACAGATCAAGCAAAACGCAAAGAACTTGTCATTCTGAACTATGAAGTGTGAAGTGACTCTCTATAAAGCAGGCACCGTCTTCAAAGAAGAGATGATTGCCCGTGACTATCAAGATGCCAGGAAGGTTGCTCTCGCTCGTAATCCTGGTGCCAAAATTGTTTCTGTTACTGCTGTATTTAAATAATGTATCAACTGAAGGACTACCTTTACTCAATCAATCAATCTAAAAGAAATATCCTTGATGGTGATACTGATGCTGAGCGAGGTTATCCTCCTTACATTATTAACAGGTGCCTCAGCTCTTTTACGGATACTATCTTGTATGCCAATGAGATGAACAAGTATCCAGATCTTCCTAAGAAGATGCAATATGACTTTTTGCTAAATAGTGTGAAACCCAGGAAGAGATTCTCTCCTTGGGCAAGAAAAGATTCTATTGATTATCTTGACTTGGTTAAAGAGTATTATGGTTATAATGACGATAAAGCTCTACAGGCGCTCAGGATTCTCACCAAGGATCAACTAGATACTATTAAGAAAGCATTGAGCAAAGGTGGAAAACATGAGCGTTGATACTGAGATCCAGTGGAAACAAACTGATATGGTGGAGGTAGTCCTTCGTGAACCCGATGACTTCCTCAAGGTGAGAGAAACGCTCACTCGTATTGGTGTTGCTTCTAGAAAAGAAAAGAAAATTTATCAGTCCTGTCACATTCTTCATAAACAGGGCAAGTATTTCATTGTACATTTTAAAGAGTTGTTTGCTCTAGATGGAAAGAGAACAAATCTTTCTTTGAATGATGTGCAGCGTCGTAATAGAATTATTCAGTTGTTGGTAGACTGGGGTCTTGTAACTATTGATGCATTGAGTCAAGAAAAGATTGCAGACCTTGCTCCATTAAACCAAATTAAAGTTCTTTCTTTCAAAGAAAAGGGAGAATGGACACTGGAATCTAAGTATAATATTGGTCGTAAGAAAACAGCGGTCGAGTAAACCGTAAGTTTTAATACGGTTCTCTCCTATTAAAGTTTTAATATCAATCGTTAAATAAGTATGTGAGAGGATGAGGGGCGGTTCACCGTCCCACTCTTACGCCAGGATGCCTTCGGGGTCCTATCGTACACAGTCGCTTATTTAAGGACATGACTAATATTACTTGGGAAACTTATACCCCTTATTCAATTGGATTCAATGAAACATTCAGCAGACTTGAAGCTCTCGCAGGAAGTGGATCAAATTACCCACCTTACAATGTTGTCGATGGAGGTAGTGGTAGAACATTACTGGAAGTCGCTCTTGCTGGATTTTCAGGAGGAGATATTGAAGTCGAGACGGAACGAAATGTCTTGACAGTATCTGCTCGTAAAGCACCACCAGATAAGGAAAGGAAATATCAACATAAAGGAATCTCATATAGAACATTCTCACGCAACTGGCAAATGGGAGATGATGTAGAAATTGAAGATGTGAAATTTGAAGACGGACTATTAACAATCACTCTTATCAAAAACTTACCAGAGAAACAGAGGCGAAAGAAATGGTTCTAAATAAAATTGAAGGGGACTTGACGGTCCCCTTTTTTGATGGTAAACTAAAGCATAAAACAATATCACCATGGCAGTATCGATTGTTACTCTGAAAACAGGTGACCGCATTATTACTGAACTAAAAGAAATCTTTGATTCTGAAACAGAAGAAAAGAAAGGTATTTGTCTTCTTATGGAGGATCCATATATTCTCAACTTAGATGGTACTCAACCACAGTATCTCACTGAGCAATATGGTGCAGAATATCAAATTAGATTTAGTAAGTGGAATCCGTTTTCTCCAGACGCAGCATTTAAAATTCCATATGATTGTGTAATGACAATCAGCACACCAGAACCAGGACTGGCAGATGCCTGGCAACAAAAAATTGATCAAAAGAAGGAACTAGAAAATGACACAGACACCACAAGTACCACAAGAGACTCTGAAGACGAATCATAATATTCGTGTTGTTACTCTCGTAACGGGAGAAAAAGTTCTTTGCCTTTTTGGTGAAGTAAGGCAAGAGGGAGAAGTTGTTGGTTATCGTTTAATCTATCCATTTGTTCTTACACTTGGTGCAGTTAACGAAGACGGTAGTATGCCGATTAACTATACTCGCTGGTGTCCTTTCTCTCCAGTAGAAGAACATAAAGTTGGTGGTACTCACATCATGAGTGTGGTATTCCCAGACAACCAAATTCTCGATAACTTTGTTGGAAAGTTGAAAGAGAACGGATTTACTGACGAACAACTATTCTTTGAAGAGGGGACTGATGGAAGCGAATCTTCTGCGACTGGGGAATGATTGGATTATCACTCAGGTAGAACCAACTGAAGGGGACACTTTGCCAGGTGACCCTGATGTGTGGTTAGTTGAACCTTATACAGTAGACTGTGATGGTCAACTAACCCCATGGGCAGTACACTCTTCTGAGCGTGAATTTAATGTCAGGTCTTCTGACATTACTATTGTGACTACTCCAAGCAAGCAACTGCTTGCTCGTTATATTGAATCTCTTGAATGAAGTTTTACACTAGTGTTGAGCAAGCAGGCAACCGTCTGCTTGTGCGTGGTTATGAGAATGGCAATCGCTACAGCGTCAGGGTTCCTTTCAACCCTACGCTGTATTTGCCTACGAAGAACTATTCGGAATGGCGTACACTAGAAGGTGATTGCGTAGAACCACATCAGTTTGGTTCTATTTCAGAAGCAAGAGATTTTGTAAAACAATACAAAGAAGTCGATGACTTTGAGATCTACGGTAACTCTCGATTCCTGTATCAGTACATTGCCGAGCAGCATCCAGAGGAAGAACTGAAGTTTGATAGCAGCAAGATTCGTGTCTTTACTATTGACATCGAGACTGCTGCTGAGAACGGGTTCCCAGACATTGAGAGTGCTGACCAGGAAATCCTTGCTATCAGTATCAAGGACTCCTTCTCGGGGCGTATAACGGTCTTTGGTGCCCGTGCATTTGATAACAAGGATCCTATGGTGGACTACATGCACTTCAGGTCTGAGGAGACCATGATGGGTGCATTCCTTGATTACTGGCAAGAGAACTATCCTGATGTTGTTACGGGATGGAACTGTCAGTTGTTCGATATGCCATACATCCACAATCGTATCAATCGTATTATGGGTGAGAAGTTTGTGAAACTTCTTTCACCTTGGAAACTTGTGTCTCAGCGTGAGATCTTTATCAAGGGTCGTAAGAATTTCTCTATCGACATGCTTGGTATCTCTACACTTGACTATCTGGAACTGTATAAGAAGTTTACTTATACAAACCAAGAGAGTTATCGTCTGGATCATATTTGTTCTGTAGAACTTGACGAGAAGAAACTAGATCACTCTGAATTTGATACATTCAAGGAGTTCTATGAGAACGATTGGCAGAAGTTCATTGAGTACAACATCCATGATGTTCGCCTGGTAGACAAACTGGATGACAAGATGAAACTGATTGAACTGGCATACACCATGGCATACGATGCTAAGGTGAATTATGAAGATGTGTTTAGTCAGGTTCGTATGTGGGATAACTACATTTATTGCGAACTACTGAAGCGTAAGATTGCAATCCCTCCTAAGAAGGAGGCAACGAAGTCTGAGAAATACGCAGGTGCTTATGTCAAGGAACCGAAACCAGGATTTTATGATTGGGTTGTGTCTTTTGATCTCAACTCTCTCTATCCTCACCTTATTATGCAGTACAATATCTCGCCAGAGACACTCCAAGATGCCAGACATCCATCAGTCACCGTTGATAAAATACTTGAGAAACAGGTAGATATTGACGGTGAGTTCTCTGTGTGTGCTAACGGCGCACAGTATACAAAAGAGAAGCATGGGTTTCTTCCTCAGATGATGAAGAAGATGTATGACTCTCGTGTCATCTTCAAGAAGAAGATGATTGCTGCTAAGAAAGAATATGAGAAGACACCCACTGTCGAACTCATGAAGGAGATTGCGAGATGTAACAATATTCAGATGGCAAAGAAGATCTCTTTGAACTCTGCTTATGGTGCCATCGGCAACGAACACTTCCGTTATTATCGTCTTGCTAATGCTGAGGCAATCACTTTGTCTGGTCAGGTATCGATCCGTTGGATTGAAAACCGTATGAACGGATACCTAAATAAATTGCTTTCTACAGAGGAGGTGGATTATGTCATCGCTAGCGATACCGACTCAATCTATCTTAATCTTGGACCTCTTGTTGATAAATTTTTTGGTGCTAAGTCTGGCGACAAAGCAGCAATTGTGGCGATACTTGACAAGATCTGCCAAGAGAAACTGGAACCTTTTATTGAGGGTTCATATCAAGAACTTGCAGATTACGTGTCGGCATATGACCAAAAGATGAGTATGAAGCGGGAGAATATCGCTGACCGTGGTATTTGGACTGCTAAGAAAAGATACATTCTCAATGTATGGGACAGTGAAGGCGTTAGATACAAGGAACCCAAGATGAAGATCATGGGTCTTGAAACTGCTAGGTCATCGACACCAGCGTATTTTAGAGACAAATTGTATGCAGCATTTAAGATTATTATCGGCAAGACAAATGATGAACTTATCAATTTCATCAATGGTGTCAGAACAGAAACGAGACAAAGACATTATTCAGAAGTCGCCTTTCCCAGAGGAGTTAACAACCTCGCCCAGTATCGTCATCCAACCGAGATCTATCAAAAAGGAACACCTATCGCAGTAAGAGGTGCTCTACTTTACAATTACTATGTCAAGAAGTATAATGTAGAGAACAAACATCCTCTTATCCAAGAAGGTGAGAAGATCAAGTTCATGTATCTCAAGACACCAAATCCATTACACGAGAACATCATCAGTTTCTTTGGTGAGTTGCCGAAGGAGTTTGGTATCGAAAAATATGTGGATTATCAAACACAGTTTGAGAAGTCATTTCTCGAACCGCTCAAAAAGGTGCTACAATGTATCGGGTGGACCCATGAAAAAACCATCACGATCGGGAGTTTCTTTGAATGAGCAAGAAAATCTTTGTAGTTACATGGACCAATCATGTCGTGGGTCAAGTTGGTCCAGAAGACATTAAGTGTTTTGAAGACTACAACACTGCTTTTGCATTCTCTAAGTTAATGCGAGATCAGTATAATTATGTAAATTTCTATGAGGAGTTAGTTGATCAATGGGATTCTTAGATTCTGTAATTAAAGATAGTGGAAACGAGTTTGCTGGTTTGGTTAGTGAAGGAGTTGCTGCTGGCGACATTACTGATTATGTTGACACTGGGAGTTATATCTTTAACGCCCTGGTTAGTGGTTCGTTGTTTGGAGGTCTTCCTTCCAATAAGGTTACGGCCTTGGCAGGAGAATCAAGCACGGGCAAGACTTTCTTTGCTCTTTCTGTCGTTCGTAATTTCCTTGATGCTAATCCTACAGGTGGCGTCATTTATTTTGAGACTGAATCCGCCATTTCCCGTGACATGATTGAGTCTCGTGGCATTGACTCTAAGCGTATGGTGCTGTTCCCTGTTGCTACCATTGAGGAGTTCAGGACCCAGGCATGTCGCATTGTCGATAAGTATATGAAGGAACCTAAGGACGAGCGTCAACCTATGATGTTCGTGCTAGACTCTCTTGGTATGCTTTCAACTTCCAAAGAAATGGAGGATGTTGCCAATGACAAACAGGTTCGTGACATGACTAAGAGTCAGTTGATCAAGGGTGCCTTCCGTGTGCTAACATTGAAACTCGGACAAGCACAAGTGCCTATGATCGTCACTAATCATACTTATGATGTGATTGGTTCATACATGCCTGCAAAGGAAATGGGAGGCGGCACAGGTCTTAAGTATGCTGCTTCTACTATCATCTATCTTACTAAATCCAAAGAGCGTGACAGTAAGAAAGAGGTAGTTGGCAACATCATTAAATGTGAGGCAAAGAAGTCTCGTCTAACCGTGGAGGGTTCTAAAGTTGCAACACGCTTATTTTTTGACGAGCGAGGTCTTGACAAATACTACGGATTACTGGAACTGGGTATCGAGTACGGAGTCTTCGGGAAGAACGGCAATCGGGTTCTTATTGGGGAATCTTCCGTTTATCCTTCTGCTGTACTTGCTGATCCCGAAAAATACTTCACAGAAGAAGTGATGCAAAAACTCGAAGAAGCAGCAAAGAAAGAATTCTCCTATGGCAATTGAACGCATTGAAGAAACCATCTTGAGAAACCTCCTACATAACGAGGAGTATTATCGCAAGGTGGTTCCGTTTCTCAAAGCAGAATATTATGAGAACTATCATGAGAAAATTATCTACGAAGAGATTGCTGACTTCGCTGCTAAGTACGACAAAGTTCCTACTAAAGAAGTCCTTACAATTAATCTCCAAAATCGTAACGACCTTACTGATGAATCGTTTCAAGATTCGATACAGACAATACAAAGACTATCCGATGAGTGGGTCGATTACGAATGGTTGCTCGACGCAACAGAAAAGTTCTGCAAAGACAGAGCTATATACCTTGCCCTCATGCAGTCAATCAAGATCGCGGACGGAGGCGATAAGAAGGTTTCGCGAGATGCGATACCCTCGATACTCCAAGACGCCTAGGCGGTATCGTTAGA
>Ga0213859_10000252_pt1 | contig 24724 bp, 19 predicted proteins | sample PICome_2_FD_160133 | JGI IMG/M metagenome (GOLD analysis project Ga0213859, IMG submission 160133) | Coastal seawater microbial communities near Pivers Island, North Carolina, United States - PICO304 | ecosystem: Environmental > Aquatic > Marine > Coastal | place: USA: North Carolina...
GGTATCCATACGCCTTTTCGGGTATAGGCCGGAATATCTAATCTCAGTCCAACATCTTGCCCTTCTGAAATCTCATGTCCTTTTCCGAGTTTCTTGAGTTGATTGGAGTTCAATGCCCACCGCATCTCCTCCATCGTGGCAGGTTGGGGGACTGACGTATAGGGGCGGACTGGTTTGTATTTATCAACCAGATTTGAGTACTCCTCTTTCGATAAAGACCCTGACTGTAGTTTTTTTGCAGCGTCTTCCAGTTCAGGTATCCGTTCGCCCACTCCTGGCGAGTACCGAATATCGTCGCTCTGGAGATTGAATCGCTCAGAGAGTGGGATAATGTTCCCAGAGTCATCACGCACCTCAAGAGCGGCAGACTTAGCAAAAGACCCTTCGGGAACGACTATCTCTTCTGCACCAAATGAGAATCCGCCCACTCCCTTCGCTGAGAATCCGTCAACACCTAACTCCTCCGCCAACTCACTAAAAACCAAGTCAGGGTCTTCGCCAAATTCTTCAAGTTCCTTTAGAATACTCTCGTATCTTGGCAGAATTTCAGGCGACTGAATATCTGCAATTTTCCCACGCAGGTAAAATTCTCGTGGATTACCATACCGACGAGCATATGATCGATCTGGCGTGAAGTATAGACCCCTCCCTAAATTTCCGGACTCTTCTCCTGCTATTAACTCATTGAACGGCATTTCATCACCTCGATAAACGATTCTGGACGTATCATATCCAGCTTGCTTTGCTGCTGCTTCTACGAGCGTCCGGAGTTCAGTCTTATCGCTATTAGGATCTTTCACAAGTTCCATGTACCGAGCGTCGTCTACACCAGGGTGGAAACGGACATTCGTACCAGACCTTTCATCTCTGCTGATGATCTCAATGTCTCGATCATTGAACACTACCAAGTTATGATTACCCTCGCCTTTTTTGCGAGACACCCCATCAAGGTACATGACTCCCTTAATGCCATATTCCTCAAGCTTGATCGAGGTCTCCATCGCTGACTTTGACACACCAAGGTCTCTTAATGCAGTAAATGGTCCTGCGGTTTGCTTTGCTTGTTGCTTGAGTTGACTATAAATCCCCATTCCTGTCAGTTCACTGTTCTTGGGGTCGCCATTTAGGTAGCGAATCTGATTCAGATCATCACCTGCTAATTCAGTCAGAGTATCTTGCACAAACTGGGATTGCTCAGAGAATGTTTTATCCCAATTCAAAAACGTCTCTTCTTCCGGATGAATCTTTACCTCATAAAGAGATGCTTTTCTCTCCACGCGGTAGTTAGCACTCAAATGGTCTGTCAATAGTGTTACCTCATCCACCAAATCCTGATAAGGTCTCTTCTTGATTTCTCCAGCCTTCCATTTTTCAAGATCATTCTTGTATTGTTGAAATTCTGATTTTGCTTTATTTACTAATTTCTCCCATTCGTTTGACCCGTATATCTCAATAGGAGAGAATAACGAAGAATTAATTAATGGGTGTAGGTTATCACCATCCTTATACCAAGGAAAATTCTCTAGAATGAATTGAGTGGCATCATCAACCAAGTTGTTAACAGCAGGAGTTGGGTCGCCACGATAAATAGTACCGGGAATCTCTTCACCCTTCCATGTTCTCTGCCTAATGCTGAGTCGGTTGGCATAATCTTTCCCGATGTTGATATTCTGGGTGAAATACAAACCCCAACCAAACGCCTGAACACCTTCGCCGTCACCGATTCGACGTGTACTAAACTCATCAACGGTATGTCCCGTGCCGTGGTACACTGTGCCAGGGAAGTAATGCATCCCTTGAGTAATCTCTGTACCATCGCTAAACTTACGGACAATACCGCCATCAGGAGTGGGGGTGTCCACGCCAGGATAGTAGTTCTCCCGAATTCGCTGGTAGGAACCCCCTTGACCAGACTCCCTCGAAGTAAGGGGACGATCCAGCTCTTTCTTCATACGTGGATTCCCAAGATCAATCCAGTTCGTCCGGTCCAATCGATACGAATTCAGTGCAGTATCCTTGGCATCCTTTAGTGCTGAAACACTCCATGAATATGGATTAGGAGTCCGGCCAGATTGTGAACTTGTATTAGGATCACCCAAACCAATTGATTTGCGAATAAAGTCACGCTTCGCTGGAGTTAACCCAGTCGCTCCCGGCAAGCCTTTTGAGTAATTATTGAAGTAAGTGTACACATCTTGGTAAAACTGCCCCACATCTCCACTGTAGAGACTCTTACCGACCTGCGAGTTCATCTTCTTGGCTCCATTCGCCATTACCTTATCCAGATTCCAAACTCGATAAATCAAGTTCCCTTGCTTGGTTACTTCAAACCCGGTCACGAAAACATTCTTCTCTGCTGCTGCAATTGCCTTAGCCTTTCCAGCTCGCATCGTGGATTGGTACATCACAGAGATTGGTGTAGCATGGAGTCCGTGTCTCAAGTAATCATTTAATGCTCGCAGATTCTCAAGTTGATGAGGATTAAAGCGTCCGGATTGCTCCAGGAAATCCAGTAATTCGTCGGGAAGGTAACGTCCTGCAATAATTGTCTTCCCGTCGAGAGTGATTCTTGGAGCGACCATATCGTCATCCACCATACTTGCATCAATAATCTGCTCAATTTGATCGATGTAGTCTTTCGTCGCTTGGTTGGACCTTGCTCGTTGGGATCGAATTTCCTTCTGCACCGCATCCTTCACGCCCGTATCGACTGCATCCTGAATTGTATCCAATACGGTCTTTTGCTCGGCACTTCCTGGAGGCAGTTGGGTATCAAGAAGGTCTTTTATCTCCTGAGATGTCTTAGCAACAGGCGTGTTGCTTTTAAGCCAATCTTCCACTGCTTTTCCAAATTCCTTTGCAGCATCCTCTGCCTCTTTAACGGATCGTCGAATAAGTCTTGGGTCTCGGACTCTCCAACTTCCATCAGGTTGAACCTCAATTCCATCAGGGATGCCCGTCCGGGGATTTACTCTTAGCATTCCGTTAGCAAGCCACGCCTTCAATGATTCGGTGGATGGATCTGCTCCAGATGGGTCCCAGTCTTTAGGATCAAGGATCTCGGCATAGGTGACTCCATCACCTGGAGCCTCAGTCAACTCTAGTTTCTCATTAATGGATTTGGACTGGTTATACCCCTCGAATATTTCCTTAAACTCAGGAATCGCAGAGAACTCACCAAGAATTGAGGACTGAATCTTTTTATTGCTACCAAAGAGTCCTCCCAGTCGTCCCAATACGCTGGGTGCTCTACCTGAAAGGCGAGAGCTATTTAATGCCTTTTCTAAATTCTTTGCCCATAGAGGTTTCCGGAATGACTTCGCATAGGATGGCGTGTATTTCGTTAGTTGTGCTGCCCCTTGTTCAGCGAAGATCTCTTCAGCGATATATTCCTGAACATACCTTTCGCCTTTAGCGTTAATATCCCTCGCAGACTCAGGTGTCAGTAGACCCATATAATGCCGGGTGAGTTCCTTAAAATTATCGTTTGTTTCGACAAATACGTCTCCACGCCGAAGGTCAGCACGGGTCAATTGACTCCCTAATGAAGAGACTGCTTCCTGTGAAAGTCCCAACTCCTGCGAAATTTTCAAGGTTGTCTTCCCAGCAGTATTACCTTGCATGATTTTCCGGCGGGTTGCCGGGTCCAGTTTGAACTTGGCTTTGCCCTGAGCATCGACCTTTGCAAACAATCCTCCTTTTCTGTTGTTTACATCACCAAGAAGCGTTGAGAGTATTTTTTCCCGAACTCCTACATGCCGAGCGATATAGTGGGAATGCTCATGCTTCGCTACATGACGAGCAAAGTGCCTCATCCAATCCTGACGGGCAGTATTAATTCCAATTTCGTTTGTGTTCGGGTTGTACCATCCCGCAGCTTTTGCCGGGTCAGAGATTATTTTTAATCCGGTATCCGGAAATCCCCCCATAGCCCAGGCAATCGACTTCTGGTGTTCAAATGAAAGTTTGCTGAATGCTTCACCAGTTGGCGTCCCTTTTAGCATTTCCCTATAGTTTCTAGCATTGGTTGCCGACAACTTATTTACCTGTGCCTGACTGGCAAATGGAGTCAATGCACCTGCAACTCCAAATGAGCCAGCAAGTCCAAATCCAACAGTTCCGCCTGTTACAGCACCCTGCCAGGTTCCCCCAGATCCAAGAAATCCAATTGCGGATTGCATCACCATTGCCTCCAAAGTCTGCACGGATGCAACTCCCCCTACCACACGAGAGGTAACCCGGCCAATTGGGTCAAGGACAGGGAACGCCAACTCGTATGCCTTTAGACCTGCCCGAGCACCTTTAGATACTGGAGAAATTACATTCCCTCCGGCGTCAATTGTTGCCTGTAATGCTCTATGAAGTGGTTGAAGCCTTGCACCTAATGCAATATTCGAACCAATTTTCTGCATATCTCTGGCGATAGCACGGGCCATCGGAGTACCTAACAGCATTCCACCAACAGCACCGGCAAAACCTGCACCCACTCCACCAATGCCTGCGGCAACGCTACTTCTGACTCCAGTCTCTAACCATCGGCGAGCAGAATCGCCAAGGTCAGGAGCAAACTTCATAACTGCAGCATCGAGTAGTTCATCCGCCTTGTCCATTATCCACTCCGCCGTCTGCCCCATCATTTTTATAGCATGCCCGGAAAGTTTTTGTGACCCCGCCTGCATCAACTCCTCGTACATATTTTCTGCACTACGAGCAACGTCTGCTAATTTTGCGGTAGCATCATCTGAAGCTTTGACTGCATCATCCAAAACCTTTCCGGCATTTACGACCTTTGTTGGGTCACCCATGATAATTTCTCTACCCAGTGCTGCTTGGGCGTCTGAAACAGCTTCAGCGGCTTCATCAGCGGCATTTTTGGCAGTCTTTAACGCACTGCCGAATGTTGCCTTCACGTTAGTCCTTATTCCAGCCTCTACCCCTTTTTTTCCGAGTCCACCTATTGGGACTGCATTCCATGGATCAGCGAAAAAAGTACCCAAGATCAGATTTCTCTGTGCTTGTTGAGGATTCTGCCACCATTTATTAGCAAGATCATGGGCTCCAGCAGCATAAACAGCCTGATTGGATAAAGCCCTTAACTGGAACTGTCTCTGGCGTTCGTTTTTCGCCTTCCTATATAATTCCTGTGCCTCTGGACTATCTCCGTCTCCTGCTTTTTCAATCAGGTCCAAGAAATAGCCTCCGGCATTCTCACTGAGTAATTGGTAATCGCTACCCAGACTTCTCCACGTAGCACCCATAATGTCGTCAAGTTCCTGTGCCTCTTGCTTGCCATGCACTGCACCTTCCCAGAATTCCTGAACAAGTCCTTTGCCGTCCTTAGATCCGACCAACCCTTTCCATACGTCACCCAGCAAATGTTGACCCGCATCAACTGCCTGACCTAATGTTAGATCCTGCTGCTTTTCCATTCCCCTTCGAACAAACCAATCAAAGACCTCCGGATCATGTAGATGGGTACGTCCTTCACTGTGAAGTTTCTCAAGACGGTCCAGCCATTCCTGGTCCTGCTCTTTTAGTTGATAGTAAAAGTCCGCGATTTCACTGTGTTCTAAGAGCGATGCCTGTTGTGCCGCGAAAGGATCATGCTCCTGAATGACGTTTTTGTAGTGCTTTAACTCATCCTTATTTGCGGAGAATTTACCATCCTCGGACTTCTGGAAATTTGAAGGGAACCAATCCCGTGGATTCGGGGCGGTAATTGTCTTCGTGTTGACCATCGACTGGATCTTACCAGCGGCGGCGATATCTGCTGCATCACCGTGCTTTTCATAAGCTTCCTGTTCACTTGATTGGCGTTCCTCCAGTTGCTGTAGGATCAGTTTTTCGACACCCGTCCTCGCCCAGTCGCCTTTTGGTTGCTTTAAGATATGCCGGTAAAAATCATCAGCGTCCATAGATGTGGGATCATTCTCACCTAATCCTCGCCAAGGGATTGTAACAAAGTCTGTTGCACTGCCTACTAAACGGTCCAGAACCCCCTTAGCTTGGCGATGCTCCTTGTACTTTAGTTTAGACTTCTTTCCGATATTGTAAATTCGCCCTCCACTTGCTGACTGGGTAGTGCTATATCCTTCCTCCTGAAAGAAGTTAATTACCTCATCCGTCAATCGGCCTGAATCGATCATCCCGGAGATTTGGTCCCAATTAAAATCTCCTCCCTTAGCTAATTCAATTACATTAGACCTCTCCCCGACACTTTGAGGAATGACTGGGTCATCAAATATGGAGAAGTCGGGTGTAGCAGAATTTCTCCAATTACTGATTGCGTCTTTGATCTGGCTAACCGCTTCCTGGTCTCCATTTTTTGCACGTTCTTGAATATCGTCTGGAACCCCTTCAAGGATCTTTACCCGTTCTTCGTTTGTAAATCCCATAGCTTAATTCCCAAGTAGAAGGTCGTTTACTTCATCATCTGTCACCGGATCATCAAAGATCGAAAAATCAGGTTCGTCGGAAGATGTAGGTTTTTGAATCACATTCCCTTTTTCATCAACGTACCATCGACCCTCATCAGTCATAAATTGCCTATTGACCTCATATGCGTCCAAAAGGTTATTCAGTTTCTCAAGCCATACCGCCGGATCATCAGTTTTTTTCAGTCCAGCAATAGAGAGTCTCGCACCCTCTTTATCAGATAAGGCACCTTTGAGTTTAGAAACATTATCCAACCACTCTCCGGTTGCAATCTCATCAGCAATGGCCATTGCCGCGTTTCGAGATCCGCCTCTCCCTGTCGCTTTTATCCACTCCCAGAATGATCCGTAACCCCCTGTATGAAAATCTCCGTCTTTTATATCATTTCGAAGTCTACGGACCCTATCCATTTCCTTCATCAGTTTTATTTGATCCTGGATTGCGGTTCCGCGTTGTTGTGACTTCGCAACTGTCCGTTCTTCTTGCCCTTGTTGGAACGTAGTTTGTTTCTGTTTGAATTCCTCTTCCTTACGTGTCTCTTCCTTCCGAGTCTTTTCAAGAGTGATATCATCACTGATACTTTTCTCAAATGCAGTCAGTTCATTATTCAATCGGTCTGCATACTGAGGACTTCCCAACAGAAGATGGTAATCTCGCTTTAATTTGAAAAGTTCTTTACGACGATTCTGAACGGGGAGGTCTTGAATCTTTTCCAATGCCTCATAAAAAGAACCAACATCCTTTGCCTGGTCCACTGCCATTGCTTCAGCGTGTGGAATAAGTGCTTGTTCTACATTTCCAAGAAACTGTTGTGCTTGAGGTCCATAAACTGGATGATTAAGCATAGGAGCATAACGCGACTGGAGTGCGGCTGTTTTTCTCTGGATATTAATCAAACGCCTCTGACGAAGTTGACTATCGGGAATCCCCGGAGAACTATTCAATTCCGCTCCAGCTTCTTGCTGTAATAAATTCGCCTCTTCGATGAATGTTTTCAGCGATTTTGCCGCAGTATCATCCATCTCCCTCTGCTGGTCCAATTTATACTCATTGGCATCATTGGCGATCTCCATGCTCCGCATATTCTTTTGATGCGTTTCAATCGCTCGCAGTTCCGCCTTCGCCAATCTCTCAACTTCACGTTGCTGGCGTTCTTCCTCCATAGAGAGACGACGCTTTCGCTCGAAGATGTTTTGAGTCGTCTGGAATGCATTGAGGAACGTCCCAACGGGATTACTCTGAACTGTGGGGGCTTGTGCGTAAACTGCCATGGTTAGAATCCAAGGTTATTGTAAAAGGTCTGTGGGGTTCCTTGACTCCATCCAGAGGAAGGCATTGATAATACCGTACCTTGTCCAATGGAAGATGCTGCCGCAGCATTTCCTGCCGCTGCCGTACCTGGTGCCATGTTTTTCATAAAGCCACCTGTTACGGTTCCAGCAATCCCGGCAATTGCGTTCATGATTCCTGCTTTGTGCTGGGCTTCCGCTTGGGCTTGGGCGTTATAGAATGCCTGTCTGCGATCCAAATTCTGTGAAGCGATCTGCATCGTCTGCCCTGGAGTGGTGAGCATCGATGTAGGGGACATTGGATTGATTCGTGGGGTCGATTGAAATAACTGCTGCAAAGCAGACGTTGCCATCTGTCTACGGAACTGCACCATCTTTGTATGCTCTATCCCCAGATCACGTAATGCGGAGAATTTGTTGAAGTCTCCAGCAGTCCCTCGAGATACGCCCATCTCTGCAGCTTTCCGGGCCAGGTTCTCTTCAACTTCCCTTGGTAACCCGGACGTTGTTAAATCCTCTTGCAGTTGGTTCATCAGGAGACCTCGAACCTTCGAGATCCCGGGCATCGCCTGCTCCAGTAGATCCAGTGCCTGTTTCTGGTTGGACTGGTTGACCTTCGTGGTGAAGGATGCCGCGTCCTGAAAGTATTTATTATTGAGCGAAAATGCTTCGCCCATCGCCTTGCTCTGGTCCAGTTCCCCAGCGTATTTGATCTTCGGTTTGCTAAAAAGTCCCATATCTCATCTCTCCTGTTAGTATCCCAGCTTCCTCATTAAAAATGCAGTGTAGGACGGTTGCCTATTTTCGTGAGCAGTATCACCCCCAGTTGAGTCAGTTGTCTTTGTGTGGGGAAACAAAGTGATATTAGAGGATTTTATTATAGTTCCATCCGCGGACCCATTATTCCCATCAATAGCGAAATCGTGAGTGTGTGACGGCATCTCTGCCTCAGTGAGTGTATGAGTTCTGGACCCGAACGTATTACCTGCGGTTAGATAATCGGAATCAAGGTCACCATTCACTGTACCAACCAAAACCGCACCTTCTGCATCAGTCGCGTATTCCCAGCCGGGGTTTAAAGTCTCTGCTCTAGCTTTCCCTAATGCGAAAGTTGCGTAACTCGCTGAGTCAATATACACATATTTCATATCCCCTGGAGATCCATCCTGAGTGACCCAAGCGGACCCCGTGTACATCAACATCACATTGATATCCGTATCAAAATAGGTCTCACCAGCAACTGCATCGCTCGGCCTACTGGCAGTATCCCCATTGTTCGTTACGTTGATAGGTCGCCAAACTGATCCAGTATAGGCTTTAAGTGCAAGAGGTCTTCCACTGATCGCGTTTACCTCAACCCAGAGATCATTCGCACTGGCACCGGTGGGTTCAGTAGGCTGAACCAGAATAGTCCGTACGGTATCGGAATCTGGGTCATCGGAATTCGTAGAGACTTCAGTATAGGTACGAATTTGAGCAAGAAGTGCATCCAAGGTAGTCGCTGGTGCAGTACTTGGGGGAGTCGCCCCAGTAGGTAGTGATAGCTGATATTTTGGCATCTTACGTCAAAGTGATAGAATTTGAGGATTGTTCAGAAAATTGACTCTCGGCGAGAGGCTTGAAGTACGCTTGTAAATAATCGATCTGGCATCGCCCGGTCCACTTGACCCGGAACTGATAAGAGTACCCGGCGACTTTATTTCCCGGAGGAGTTTTGAGAGTATACCGGGAAATGTAGTCCTTGTTCGGATTGGCACTCGCCAGAGTGACCGTGATGGTCTCCCATGTCCGCCAATCTGACTCCTGATCAACCCGGTATTCAACATCGACCGAAAGATTGTCCTGAATATTGGAAAGCCAAAGATCCATGCGACCAATAGTTTTTAGTCCCATCGGATCATTGGCATGCATAGATCGAGTCACCAGGATTTGTTCAAGCCCGGTCTCCTCGACGACTTCTACGCCATCCTCTTGCAACTCCCAGAGTTCATCCCCGGTCGGAGTGTAGACTACCGCGTAGGCAGTGCCGTCCACGTCAAAGATCTGGCGAATGTAGTGATCAGAAGGCAGTTCCCAGTATCCATCAAATGAGATTGGAGACTTACCGCCCAGACGATTCAAAGATTCGAAGTTGATGGAGACCGCACCTTCGTAGACCCATTGATGGTTCATCAGTCTGGGGCGGACTGTGGTGATAAATCGATCATCCGAATGGGTGGAAGAGTTGTGCTTCAACCCCCATTTGTAAAAATTCTCAGGGATTTCCTGGTGGAGCCCACCGTACCCGGGAGATTGCTGCTCACCAACTGCCATCCGAAGGGATCGCAGTCCATTGGATGATCGGAAATAGAGGTCGTTGTTGACTGGTACCATGCTATCGGGTCCAGCCACTCCGATTTCCGGGAAGAGTGGAGCCTGAAAATCCTGCACACTTTGCCATGCATCCCGGTCGGTGATATCGGTCCGAAGGGTATGGCAATCGCGGGTTGTCCCGATGACCATTGTGCCTTGGCCGGACGCCTTATCCTGAGTCGGGATTTCATGCAGTGAGGTAATCTCATTCGGAAAAGCAAATGAACCCCCACCAAACAGATATCCGGTCTCGGTAAATTTCAATGCAGTGGTAGGGTCGCCATTTTGTAGGATATCCCCGACTTGAAGCGTCTTTCGCCTTCCACTGGACACAAGATGCAGTCTTCCGTTTGCAAACCTCATGGCAGTACCCACAGGCACCGTGGTGAGGTTATCCCACGAACTACCATCATACTGAATCGGTTGCTTCTCTCCATCTTGGATCACCAGGACTCCAGCCACGTCTTCAAACCAGACCTGGTCCTTAAACGGATTGGCATCCAAAGGAATATCGATAGTCAGGGCAGAAGTCCCAAGGTCATTCCATGTGCTACTGTAGTAGGCGTAGAGCATGGGTTTGTCCCAGTCGTAGTAGATGGAACCAGTAGGAAAGGATCGTTCCGTTGCGGTAGTATGGGTAGCTTCAACATCTGGAGACGTTCCACCGATGTTGATTTGTGCCTTAAAGCTTAAGTAAGGCTTTACCGCGGTTAAAGTCACCACGTTATCTACCACAGTAGCAGTAACAATTGCACTAATAGTCGCATCTCCAACAATTGCTGTTTGAAGATCAGATGCAGTGGTATTATTGGTTGCCGACCATGGAACCGCACCAAGGATATTTCCATCAACAATAAGATCAATTTGGTTTCCAGCCGCAACCGTGCTGTTTGTGATGGTGATCGTATCCACCTGAGCGACTACATCGACCGGAGTCGGGTAGCTTGAATTGTCACCTTGGGGAATAAGTTCATTGGGAACGTAAACGTGACCGTTTGGCGTGGTATTCACCAAGTCTGCAGTAGCAAAACTGGTAACGGTCACTTCAGTAAGAAATCCCCGTCCCGCCAACTCTGAGGTTAAAACAACATCATCCCCAGAATCTACTGCATCAGCAACAAGACCAAGACTACCATGGGCGTTGATCGCGGTTGCTAAAGCTGTTGCTGTTGCGGCATTACTCGTTGCCCATGTCACCCCGACTGTTGCGTTTACCAAAGTCCCATCAACGATGGCAGTAATCTCCACGTTAATATCCCCGCCGCCTGCGGTAATCGTGATTGTATCCACCTGTGCGGTCGGAACCTCCCAGACGGTCACATTGGGTTTCAAAATCTCAGTGAATACACATGGCGGATTGGATGCGGATGGGGTAGTTGACTCATCCAATCGGTAGAGGCGTCCGTTTGCCCTCAGGATAATTTGGTTCTGGGATTCAAAGTGAGTGATCCCCTGAAAATACAATTCATTCTCCGGATCAGTAGGCAGGTCTGCCTTCTTCACGAACCTGGGGCGACCCCGGACGCGACCTCCCCGGTTGGTCAGGTTCTGAGAGTCGGCATATTGCTCCGGGCCGATAAACTCTGGATCATCGCCACTGTTGTGACCCCCGACTGCCAATGAGAATCGGTCTGGGAGTAAATCTTTCCGGGTGACTGCCATTAGACCTGTTGGATGTCTCCAAATCCTCCAACCACGCTAAACGATGGTTGCTGCTCGTGTGGATGGTATCGGTTATTCTCTCCTCTCATCGCGGCCAAGGCCCGTTGGAGGTTCGCTTCTGCTTCATCCACCATCCCCGCCTCTTCTTTAGCCAGAGACATGACCATCAATCGAAGGGCGGGGAGGTTTGTGATGACTAGCGGGGTATTGTCTCCAGAAATTGGGATAACCCGGCGGCGAGCAACGACTTCGATAATCTCATCTACATCGCTGGCTCCAACCCGGTAGGTACGAAATGGGATGGCAGGCCAATAGCCGGAGAAGCGACCTCCAAACCATTCATTTCCATCCTCGTCTTCATAAACGACTTCGAAAGGTTTTCCTGCAGCGTCCCGTTCAATACGGTGGATCGTGTAGTACGCCTTTGCTGATGGGGTAGGTTCCGCGTCCCTCGAGGTAGGAGTGATAGTGACCGTCTCATTATCAGCATGGATGGTGATCGTTGCCGAGTCTTCAGAGTACGCCTTAATCTTCATTCCGCCCGGTTGCCGGTAGACATAGGTCTCTCCAAGGTCTTCACAGGTCAGTGTTGAGTAGTTCCCGGGGATTTGGTTCTGCTGGGCCAAAACAAACCATGGGTCCGTAATTTGCAGAGAACCTACATCCGTACGGAATGCCCGGTAAACAGAGTCAAATTCATCAGGAAGGACAAGGATGCCGTCATGCACATGCACTTGCATCCGCTTTAGGAAGATCGGCCAATTCCCTTCCATCGCCAATCTCTCCTGTGCAAGGTCCACATACTCCATGAGTCTGGTGTCATCTGGAGTAAATCCAGTGTCAGCAGAAATCCTGGCGAGCTGAGATTTGACGTCTTTATAAAAGCGGAGCATGACTTAGTTCCCGGTAGCACTGGCAGCACCTGTAGTGATTGGCCTTTTCAATCCCTTCAGTGAGATGCCTACGTTGAAAAATGTGTTTTTATTCCCGGCCTGAAATGATTCCACCTGCAGGACACCGTCTTCGATCTTGGCATTGGTTGCCAGGATCTCGGTATTGTAGGTGTTACCAATCGTGCCGGATGAATACCGGAACTCCTCAAACTCAAAACCAGGCACGGACTGGATCATGTTGTCGATTTTGGGAGTGGTTACGCATCCGGAAAGTGCGATAAATAGGAATAAAATGTATTTCTTCATGGTATCATAAACTCACAGAACTGTTCTTCGTAGTGGAATTGCTGGCCGAGTACGGGACCATATTTTCGTTCGAGCATCGTTTTTGATTCGGAAATAATGAATGGAGGAGGAGCGAAGTTCATCTTCATCTTTGATCCGAGTCGGACCCCAAGGAAAGCTGCAGTTGCTCGTATTTTGCCCATCTTCTTGAATTTATTCTGACGGGCGGAGACCAGGATCATGTCCCGGAAAAATCCATCACTGGTCATATTGTGTCCAGTGGTCGCTTTAGGCCGGATATCATCATGGAATAATGAAGGCAGGAACATAAATGCCCGGGGAAGCAACCAATCCACAAACCATGGTTGGCTGGACCCATCAGAAACCTTGTACGGGGGGACGACCCAAACGTGTTGATCCGGGTTGAGACGCTTTCGGAATGTTTCCAAATCCGTCTCCCATGTTTTTGGAGCCCATGCGTGAAGAAATTGCTCCACGATCTCATCCTTCACAGGAGTGCCTGCCCATTGGTACAGTGCAGGTTCCCATGTAAGAACGAATTTACGCCCCGCGATGGTCGTCTTGCTGGGATTATTGAGAAACTTAGCCATGACTTTTTAGTTTGGATATAATAACAGCTAACTCTTGCTTAATCTCTCCAAGTGTCCTGGATTGTCCTTCAACTAACTCAAACAACTTGTTGTTATTTTTACGAATATCGTCGATTTGCACACGCTGCACTTTGGTCTCTTCTTCCAACTTACTCACCTTGTCGTATATCTTCTCATGAGCTTGGTCAGCAGACGATGCACGTTGCGTCAATCCGACAACCTTAGTTTTCAGTTCGCCATAAGCCATGATCGCTCCTCCGACTACTGCGGTTGCTCCCACTCCTGCGAATACTAAATTTGCGTCAATCTCCATTACTCAACAAGTCCCTCCTCTTTAAGTATATTGTACTCAGCTTGTTTAGCATCAAGAACCTGCTTATGACTACGCTCTATACCTTTACCGTACAAGCAATGAGGCTTGTGGGAATCTCCTGGAATAAAGAGAACATACATATCAGCATATTCACCTCTACGGAATTTATAAAGTTCCTCTTTAGAGTTTTCCCGAAAGCAATCCCAGTCAAGGTCGTCATCAACCTCGGCTTCAGTGAGGATAAAGTATCTGCGGTTGTTGTATTCCATTAGAGAATATCAGGGTCTACGTAGTAAACTGATTCAGGATCGCTTATTTCAGTTTGCCATTGGTTTTGCGTGTAAGTGGTGTACCCGTAAAGCGTAGTTGGCTTATTGCCACAGAACCCAACTAATCGCTCAGTGCCGTTTGCCACAATAGGAGGGTTCAGGACAACCTCACGCCCATAAGTGGCAGCAACTTGCTCCATGTTGATGTTATCGTATTCCGCTACAGGGACAGTGCAGTATCGCTGTTCTTCGCTCATAATTTATGTGGGTACGTTGGTTGAAAAGGTTGGTGCGTTGGTTAATGTGCCGTCATTACCACCACTACCTTGATCGGTTATTGTTGTGCCTGTGCCTCCATCATTATCGCCCATACGATACCAACCTACTGGAGAATAAGGGGCAAGGTTGGCAGGAACTCCACTGTTGTAGATTGCTGTGACCTGTGCTGCCGATAACTCTGTTGAGAAGTATGCTGCTTCATCAATCAAACCATCAAAGTATTGGGTGACAGCACTATTTTTATTAGTAGCACCAACGCAAAATGTATCTATTCCTGTAATGTCTGTGAGCCATGCAGTTTTGTCGGTAGTAACTGTATAAATTGCACTAATATCTACACCATCTATGTATAGTTTTGCGGTAGAACCATCGTGGGTTACAGTGACATGATGCCATACGCCGTTTGTCCAACCTAAATCACTTGAAGATAATAGCCATTGAATAGTACCTGCAATAGAACATGATACTCTTACTAAAGTTTGTGTAATTCCAGTAATATGTATCTCAAGCTTACTATCTGCATTAGCATCTCCAAAACCCATTATGGTTTTAGCATTATTAGGTGATGCGTCCGTAGGTGCAATCCACGCAGAGAAAGATCCTACATTATCTGAAGATACAACACTCGCTAAAGCATTAGCCTCCATATATTGATTTGTGCCATTGAGGTCTATGGAGTAAGTATTAGTGATTGGAGTAACTATTGGTACGTCCGTTGTCCAATTGGCATCAATAATAGTACCATGATTACTATTACCAGAATGATCTAAAGCACCTGCTCCAGCACCTGAGATAAAAGGCCAATAGGCAACTAGGTCGGAAGAGTTGTCATAATCACCATCATCGGAAGTCAGGTCGATAGGCTCGCTGGCTAGTTTGGTGATAGCGGCTGCGTCGATATTAGTTTGTATGTAGCCAAAGTGAGCAATGTGACCATCGAAATACTGAGTAGAAGCATCATTGAGTTTAGCTATATTTAATAAAGTCGGATTAACAAGGTTATTCATCCAAGCCCCTGTGTCTGTTGACACTCCAAAAGTCTGAGCAACTTCACTTCCATCGATGTAGATCTTTACGGCGACTCCATCCTGGACAACACAGACATGACTCCAAACACCTAAAGTCAAAACATCACTGTCAGTATTGAGAGTAAACTTCCATGAGTTAGCCACTCTAAGAGCTACAGCAATCTCTAAACCATAAGCACTTATTCTTAAATAATCTGATACTGAAGATTGAGGAGTTACTGCAATTAAAGCTCGTGTTGTTACAGTTCCTAAGTCAGGTTTTATCCAAAAAGAGAAAGTACCTACTGTGTCTAGCTCGATAGCTGGAATTATGCTTTCGTTGTAGACATAAGCCGAAGAGCCATTAAAGTCCAACGAATGACTATTCTCCCAAGCAGGAAGAGTAATAACAGGAACGTCAGTAGTGATCTCCGCACCAGACTGAAGGGTAGCAAGGTTATTATTACCAGACCAATCAGCACCAGTGGCTTCATGGATATAACCATCAAGCGATAGGGAGCGAGGGTCGGCTGGAGTGCCTGCATTATACTGAGTGGCTATCTGCCCAGAGGTGAGTGCGTCTGATGTATAATGAAACTCATCAATAAGACCGTGGAAATAGTTAGCGTAAGCACCATTAGCTTTAATTACAAAAAGAGTAAAAACATCTGGTGTTGTTAAATCGTTTAGCCATGCTGTCTTATCGAGAGTGATGTCAAAAGATTGTGCGGGTTTTGCACCATCAACATAGATAATAGGTTCAACTCCATCATGCACTAAGTCGATCTTAGTCCAAGTGTCAGTGGAAATAACAGCAGAGTCAGTTCCCACCCTCCAATTATCTGTACCTGCGTCTCTATGTCGGAAATAGATAATACCATTGAGAAAGAAACACCAAAGGGTTGTAAGGGCAGAAAAGTCTGAAACACTAAAAAATGCCTCAGTTGCCGTAGCATCTGCAACCTTAACCCAAAAGGATATAGTACCAGTAGTATCAGAAGAAATTGAAGAAACTAAACTATCTAATGAAATATGATCATTAACACCATCACCGTAGAATGCCCAGCGATTATTCCATGATGCAGGAAGGCTAGAGTTGGTTTCAGTGGTATTCGTCGGTGTTAAGGTCTGGGTCTGCTCAGTGCCAGTAGTATAAGCAGTGCCAGCATTGAAGTTGTCATAGATCTCACTATCCGTAAGGACTGCATTGCGAATCTCGAAATTAGCAAAGTCACCAGCAAATGAAGAAGAGCCGATATGATAACCGATCCAAGTCTCACCGTCTGATAAGTTGGCGGCGGCTTCACTGTTAGTTCCTGAAGCATTAGAAGTGCCATTAACAAACAGCTCTATGGTAGTTCCTGTTCTAGTAACAACTACGTGAGTCCAGAGATCAGGGACAATAGTATTAGCAGCAGTAACTTCTATTTCATCCTCAGTCCCTACTCGACCGAAAACTTCGAGTTTGGTTGAGCGAATACGAAGAGACAGGGAATTATCAAGATTATCATTACCTAAGATCCATATGTACTGAGTGCCAGAAGGAACCGTATCAACCCTAAGCCAACAGGATATAGAGATGTCACCTGTGCCTATGGCTGAAGGATCGAAGTCAGACTGGATATAAGAGGTGCTGCCATCGAGAGTATAGTAGACTTGAGTTACCTCACCTCCCTCTCCTAATTGCACAGGAATGCGTGTAATCAGGTTACAAGCCTGTATAGCACTACACGCCTGTATTGCATTCAGAGACTGAACTGCGGAAGGGGATTGCATTTTTAATAAACCCAATAACCTTGAGCAAAGACATAGTACGTACCGTCCGTGTAAGTCGTTACATTGGCACGAAGTCTTCGATACTGTCCCTCCGGGCTTTGTGCGAATGTGTACCCATCTGCGGTTATCTCTTGTTCGTGGATTGGAGCCCAATCACCATTCCCTACCTCGGCCTCAATCTTAATGGTTGCCCCAGTGCTCACATTTGATGCATAAAAAATAAAATTCCACCCCTTATATTGTTCAGCGGAAATCGCATCTCCGGCCCCTGTTGTCGTGACTGCGTCCAGGATTCTTTCTTCATTAATTCTGTTTGTCATAATTCGTGTCCTTATCCTAAGCTTACTTTTACATCCGTCCCAGATCGCCATAACTGCCCCGCTACAGCAGGATCAGATGTAGGAAGTACATTAAGCTTAACTCCAGCAGTTGATCCATCTGTAGTCAATTGGAGTGGAGTGGCATAGTGTGAACCTGCATCAGTGTAAAAAGTAAAATCCATAGACCCTGTTCCAAATCCGACTTGCATTAATTTCTGGTCTGTCGCTCCCCCATCGTCGTTCCAGACGACTGTCGGTTGATCAGCGATCAATCTCAGTACTGCAGCGTTTGTAGCCGCATCGGTATTTTGGACAGTCAATGTAGCCTCGCCAGAGTCGTCCTGAATGATGACGTCACCTGTGAAGCCATGCTTGTAGGTGCCTATCGAGGAACCTCCATAACCCCACAGGTCATTTGCACGATTATAGACGATATGACTGTCAAAGTTTGCAAAATCCAGTATCCAGAGTCCGTCAGATTCATTAAACCGAAATGCTGCTTTGTGACTTAACTCGGTTAGGGTCGGAGTGCCTACAGTATCGGGAATTCGAATGTTTTTCGAAGAGGTCGCCGCACCGATTACCCGGTCAAATGTGAGAGAGTAATTTACGCTACTGATCTTCAGAATCAGTAAACTCCCGTCAGGCCAATCTGTGGGCAGCAGGCTTAAGGTTTCCGCTTCTGCAGATGTATCGACTTCGACGATATGTGCCTTTGTTGCTGTTTCCAGATCCTCTTTGGATAACGAGGATCGAGTAGGGACTGCCGGGGAAAGTTCGGCTCGATTGTAGGATACTGCTTCCATGGCTAAAAAAAAGAACCCGGGGGAGGTTTCCCTCCCCCAAAGTCGATAGGATCAAGATTGATTAGAGTCCACTGATATCGTGGGCGATAGTGACCGCGAGGTCAGGATTCTTTGGCTTTGCACCAATCCGAATGTCGGAGAGGAAGTATCCACGGTTACCACGATCATTGTCCCCTTTGTAGGTCTTCTGATTCATGAAGTGGAACTCTCCGGTGTAATCCTGTGGGTCGAACTCGATATCTGCGAATGCAGTTGGGCTGGAAGGCTCATACACGCAATCATAGATATCCATCGGAAGAATCGTAGCGACCTCGATCGCAGCAGTCTTGTAAGCTGCACGAGGTTTATGACGGAATCCGAAGGAAGTTGCCACGTTCTCAGTAGGATAGATGAATGTACCTGCATCCAAGCCAGCATCATCAGCGGCTCGCATTGGGAATACATCAACCACAGGAATGAATCCTTTGATGGCCCCTTGGTATCCAAACTTAGCCAAACGACTGCCAGGATCATGCCATTTAAGGGTTTCAGCTACTGCGGATTCGTCACGCCAGAGGTAGTTTTTAACCTTTGGAGAACAGACCAGAGGGAATACTGGTTGACCTGCGACTGTACCGACTGACATCTCCTCAGCAGCACCGCGAGCGATCAAATCCCAATAAAGTTCCTCTAAGTGCCACCACTCGAGTTGAGATGGAGCCGAACCAACAGTAGTCCGTGCAGCATCAAAAGTCTGAGTATAATCATCCTCAACCATTGTACCTGCGGTAGCGGCGGTAGGAATATACTTATTGGTAACCATACCGATGTTCTGTACTCTGTAGTAATCAGAGAAGAATACGGTGATAAACTCCCGGAGGGATTTACCAAATGCACCTGCAGCTTCTGCAGCTTGCCAGGAGCGTTTGATGTCATCGAGTGCGATATCTGCAGTCTCAAATGAGATCTGGCGGATTTCGAATGTACGCTCGATTTGACCCCTACGAATCTCGTACTGTGTAGGATTACCTACGTCCGCGAGAGTTGCAGTACCTTCAGGAGAACCAGGAACAGGTTGCTCACCTGCACCTCCGAAACTGCCAGCGGCGGCAAGAAGTGCGTTCGGGTCATCTGTATCGCCAGTGTCTTCACCGGTGTAGTTGGTGCCATCATGGTTAGTCCGTTTGATGGTCTCCATTGCGAAATCAGTCAGGTCAGTACCAGCAGAACCATTAAATGGGTAGGTCTCTGGCAGTTCGTGAGTGTAACTGACGATTGTCGGATTCTCCCCGTCAACACCGTTATATTCACGGTGATTGATGAGTGAACGCAGTGGGTTCGCCCGGTATAGGCGTTGAATAGTGTCCTTCTGGAATTGATTCCGTCTAGAGCGAAAATAATTGGCTAAGTTGGCCATGATATAAACAAAATGTTAGATTGGTTTTACCGGGCCTTCCCTTTAGCACTAGCGACAGTTCCGAACCCGGCGGTAATGTCCTCGTGCCATCGGGACAATTGGGCATCGACTGTCGCTGGGGCGTCACCCAACAGCTCAGAGACTGGTCCTGAAGGAACTACCTCCAGATTTAAAGTTGACTACAAAATGCTCTCGATTTCGCTCACCGTCAAAGGGAAGTTATACACCTCCCCCGAGACCGGCAAATTCAAGCCTTGCCGCCTCCTCGTGACTCATATCCTCCATCTTCGAGCTACTCTTGGAATCAGAACTGCGTGGGCTATATTTCGGACCTGCGGATTTAATCGCATCCAATTCCTCCTGAAGTGCCTTGATTTTCGCCCCGGCATTATTTGCTAACTGGGGGAGTCCTCGAGCCATAAGAAATCGATACTGAGCCGCCTCGTGCGACATTTGGGAAATCTGCTTCTGGTCAAGTTGTCCAAATGCCAATTGCTCTGCCACGGTGCCGACCTGGGCCAATTCCGCATTATACGCCTCGACTTGATCCTTCACTTCCGTACTGGCATCTGCTGGAGCCTCGAGAGGTGTCAATGTTTGGGCATACTGCTGAGAGACCTCATCAAAGATTGCACGGGTCTGGGCCTGGAACTGCTCATTGGACTTCTGGATAAACTCCTCAGAATCCTGAGCAATTGCGTCACGTTCAGTAATTACATTAAGCAGTTGTTGGGCTGCAGTAGAGAACCGGTCGCCATTGAACCTAGAGAGTTGGTCCAGAGTCTCCGAAACAGATTGAGCGAAGTCCTTACCTTTAAGTGCGGAGAGTGCCTCCACGTTAATCTCAACATCTTCCTGAGCGGCAATCTGCTTCAAGGAATCCTGAGCGTCCTGAATTGGTTTCTCATATTTGTTGAAATACTCCGGATGAGATTTGAAATCCAACTCTTTAAGGCGGCTGGAGTATTTCTCGTTCTCGGTCTCCAGTTCCTTTACTCGAGCTTTTAGGGACTCAGAAGACGCATCCTCGGCAGACCTTTCTGCCAGTTGTGACTCCAGTTCCTTCACCCGGGCGACTGCTTCATTCTTACGAGTCTTTAGTATATCCCAGTTTGCCCTGTTAGACGAGTCTTCAGGCGGAGGGGAGAGGTCATCGTCGTCATCGGAGCTTTTCTTCTCCTCAGATTTAGATGCCTCTTTTTCCCCTACCTTCACCCCAATTGAGTTTAGTAACTCATTTTGGACCGAGTCTTCTTGCTGTTCGGTCTTTTTTTCCGGGTTGCTTTCGGATGTTTGTTTTTTCTTTTCATGTGATTCCTCCTCTCCAAAAAATTCTTTGGCGTCATCAAGGTGAGCTTGATGAGATTGTTGATCCAGTTGTTGATCGTTTGATTCGTCAGACATTTTGATGATCCTTGTTTAGGTTATTGAAAATCGGGTGATTGGAATTCTTCCTGAATGAATGCAGACTGCTCTGGTTCGGTCACTAGGGATTGAAGTTCGTTGCGGAACATTTCCCATCCTTGCAACTGATAGAGTCTACGATCTGCAGGAGTGTTATCTTGAGGAAACACAGTAGGTCTACGCCCCTCCAAGAAACGGAGTGCCAATTGAGTATCATTAGACTCCAGCCAATCCCGGAGTTTCTCGCGTTCAGTTTGCGTCATGTCTCGACGCAGTGGAATGATTTCAGGCACCTGTTTGATCAGGCGTTTGAGGCATTTGCCCCGGAATAAACTCTTCAATAGGTTCATTTTGCGTAAGTTGATCGACATTACCCATTCCCCCGAGGGATGGGTCGCCGCCGAATTGTTGTTGGTTTGCAAATGCCATGGCAGTTTCCTGAATCTTCTGGATCATGCCGATGGCGGTAGAGGCTAATTGTTTAAATTGGGCAGAGAGTTGTTGGAACTGCTCTTTCTTGAATTCGTCCATCTCGAGGAATTGTAAATGCATCTCGATGTGGGGAAGGGTCGTCTCCAGTGCTATCATCTGCTCCTGAGAGAGCGATGGTTGTTGAGGCATGCCTGCATTCGCTGGCATACCAATCTGCCCCTCCTCAATCGTCTGAGCAGTCCCCACGATTGCCATAAGTGGCTCCATGTGAGTCGCGATATGGAGAACGTGGTCATCACGCTGGGTGACCTCAATCGGCACTCCATCGCCTAGACTCGTATTTTCAAGCTGGGCCAATCGGATCGCCCCTTTGTCCTCGAGTTGATCTTCTGGTTTCAGGTATCGCTTCACTGAGGATGCTCCGAGAGTCGATTCCAGATATCCCTCGTAGGCAGAGTATTGATCCACGTACGGGGAATTCCCCTGCATAAGCTGGTAAGTGATTTCGGCTTGGAGTGCTGCAGATGTCTTTCCGGGGTCCGCTCCGGTCCCGATGGTATACTCCATAGTGTGGAATGCTTCCTCTGGAATAATGTCTCGATCCAAACACCTCTCACGGAAGGTCACTGCATCGGGATCAGGATTTCCTTTTCGCATCAACCGCTCCAATTGCTTCGCCATGATGTTTTTTGCGAACTGCTTGAGGTACAGTGTAGAGTTGGAGACTTCGACCTGAGATTGCAGATTGGCCAGAATTCGAGCTTGGGTTGCCGTATTGGACTGCTCAATCTGGGTGGACTGGTCACGATACCGGGCATTGTTCCAATTCACAGTATCCTGAATCATTCCGAGGGCATCGCCTATCGTTGAACTACCAGGATAGTTGGGCAACTGCTCCAAATCCTTCGGGACGATATTGTAGGCACCCATGTTAGTGATTGGCAGGGTAGTCCGTTGCCCTTCCGAGTTATCCCGGAAGTTGAGTCCTTCAATTGTGCAACGGTCCAGCACTTTACACTTCAATCGATTCTGGGCGATACTAGTCTGATAGTTTTTGTACCCGAACCCACGTACACTGTGGAAGAGTCCGTTGCCGACCTCAAAAAAGACCATCGAAATGTCGTCCGAAATATCTTCGCCACGAAATGCAGTCTCGTGGTCATCAAAGATGAATCCAGCCTCTTCGAAGTGGTCACTGAAGATCATTTTGGAGATCTTGCCGTCCCACTCTTTTACATAGAGAGTGACGACCTCAATATTGCCATGCTCCTGAGCGAGTTCGGTGCTTTTGTTGCGAATTCTGTCTTCAACCTTCACCCAGTCGTCATTGTGCGACTTCTGGCTATTGTTGATCGTGAAGTGCAGTAGCTTCTTTACCGGGTCAATCTTCCAGCCACGGGCAGTAGACGCCGACTTATCCTTCTCTGTACGAATCCTTCCCCAGAGTTCCGAGATAGAGAGTTCCTCTTCAATGATCAATAGATCCTGACCACTCGAGGATGCTGGTGCTCTCTCTGGGACTAGTACGTCATTGGTCCGGATTGGTTTCCACCGTGGAGTCTCACGGTCCGGAAAAATCACTGGACCGACCCCATAGAGCAAATGGTTTCGGGAAAACTGCAGGTAGTTCAGAACATACCCGTCACCCCAGTCGTCTATGAACCGATTAAAGTTGTGTGTGATCGTCTGAGCCCATCGATCCTTGTCCGGGTGATCGCTATGGATCTCAATATTGATCAGGTTGCTGGTATCGTGCAGCAATCTCCAGTAGGCTACCTGTGCCTGCTCTAATGCACTGGCAGCATCACCGAAGTTGAAGTTCGCTCGCCAGGATTGCCCTTGTTCGGCCAATTTCTTGGGATCGTAGGGGCGACCTCCGTTGATCTGGTTCTCGATCAACGCGAATCCTTTCTCGCGTTCATCATGGTTTCTTCGCATTTTAGTGTAGATGCTATGAGCAGAACTCACGTCACCAACTTTGCGTTCCTTCACTTCGATATCTAAATCATTCATTTCTAGGGGTCTCCTGGCTCCAGGTTTCGGGGATGGATGAACAGATCTGGTGCTCTATTTCATCCGGGTAGTTAGTTGTATTGTTCCCCAGATACGTCCTATGCGTGAGTACCTGAGTCTTGAGCCTATCAAAATTTGGTGCGGTGATATCCAATTGGGTATCTGGATCTTTGAATTTCCATCCGCCGGGGGGAGTTACCTCGAGAGTTTTAAGCCAACGCTGCATGGGTAAACTCCTCCATATTTGTTTCACTGTACGCTCTCGCCCGGTCCATCTCCTTTTGGGAATCCCGAGCAGGTAGCGACTCCTGTCCGGTCACTGCTCCTTTACGTTTCAGTAGTTCTGTAAATAACACGAAGGCGTCTGCGTGGTCAGGGGAGTACCCTAGCCGCTTTTTCATTTCCTTCTTCGTCTCAATGGACTCCCGCTTCGATTTGATCTCGAATCGCCGGGATGACAATTGCTCCCGCAGTTTCTTGCAGTCCAGATTCACGTTCCCGATCAAGCCTTCCTCCATAAATACCTTGGATGAGAACCAGAGTTCGGTCACGAACCGGTCGAATAAATCGTTACAGGTCGCGTCATCATACGCCCGGAGTCGCCGCTTGCTAGGTTTCCCACCAAAGTCGCATTTCTCGACGTTCCCCCATTCCTTACGAAGGATCGCATAGACGCCCCGACCTGCACCAGTGGTATCCATGATAAAGTTCTCAGGTTTTACGCCCATCATTCTGCACTGGGCCATCACCTCATGGGCGATTACGTAGTCCAGCGGTTCTCCACCGGGCTTTACCTTCGCCTTCACCACTTCCTCTTTTAGGAAATTGAACGCATAGTCAGATCCGTTTGCCGTACCATACTCACCGAACTGGAGAATACACTCGTCATCACCCTCGAAAGCGGGGTCCAGTGTGGCGACCGGAGTAGGTGGATAGTTGTAGTAGATCCTCTCTACTGCCTGGGCCAATACGTTCCTCGAGAAGATTGTCCCCATGGAACCTGCAGGTGGGAACCATCCACGGACGAAAATCCACCATCGTGCTGACTCGAATCCATAGGAGGTCTTGATCCTCTCCACGTAATCCTGGTCGATCAGGAATGGGAAGTACGACTTTTTACCCTCAGGTGCCGGGTGTCTAAAGTTTGCAGATTTCAATCCGTCCAACCGGACACAAACGCCG
>Ga0213859_10000253_pt1 | contig 24721 bp, 8 predicted proteins | sample PICome_2_FD_160133 | JGI IMG/M metagenome (GOLD analysis project Ga0213859, IMG submission 160133) | Coastal seawater microbial communities near Pivers Island, North Carolina, United States - PICO304 | ecosystem: Environmental > Aquatic > Marine > Coastal | place: USA: North Carolina | collected...
CGGGTCCTTTACTGTTTGTTTCAGTAAAGAATCCGTCACCATCTACAACAATTTCTCCACTTGGTATACCAGTAGCAGTAGTCTTGTCAAGTGCGCCACCTGATAAACTTGTATCAAAGTTTGTGCTTACTGGAGCTAAAGATCCGTCGCTTTCTTCTTTTCTAATGATAACTTCGTCACCGTCTGTTGTAGTGAATATACCTTGTATATCTATTTCTGTTTGCTCACCGTCACCTACGATAGTAGCCATTACAGCATTTTTGTTGGCTGTAGCAGTGCTGCCATCATATGCAGGATCGTCTAGCCTTACACCATTTAGATATATGTTGTAATTTACACCATTTTCTAATGCTTTTGAAAGGGTGATAGTAGACGTGCTACCATCTAGTTTGATTACTTCATCACTAAATGTATTATCAAATGTATCCCATGGCAAATCACTAAAGCCGCCGGCACCAAACCCTTGTTCATTGCCAAAGTCAAAACTATCGTATAATGCACCTTCGTATTCTACTCCTTGCATTACTTGGCTTAATTCTTTGCCAGGCATACCTGTAGTAGGATTGTATTCATACAATACTCTATCAGCAGCATTAAGCAAACTGGTTGCTTTTTTGTAATTTACGACTATAACAGCGTCAATTGCAGGATCTTCTATAAAATTAATATATCCAAAATATCTATCATAACCTTTTGTAGTATCAAGTTCATTGCCAACTTGATAATCGCTTTTTAACATTTCAACACCATTTACTGTGACACTGAATGTATCTGTTTTTACATTCATTGGCCATAGTAAAGTAAACTTTTGTTTAGCACCTGTTCCTAAGAAGTTTTCTGTTTGATCAATAGTTTCAAAATATTGCTTACCGCTAACTCTATCAAACTTTACAGTCATATGTGTGCTTCTTACCAAAGGATTACCAATAATCACACTTGCTTTTACTGGATCACCGTCAGGGTCTTGATTACCACTGACTGAGACTGTAGGAGCAGATAATACTCTGTTGCCTTTTTTAAGTATTTCAATAGATTTTACTTTACCTTTTGCAACATATGCTCTTGCAGTGGCTCCGCTGTCTCCGCTGATAGTCACATTTGGAGTATCATTAAATCCGCTGCCTCCGTCTAAGACTTCGATACTGACTATTTCGTAAGTGTTGTTATCTACCCAATTTTTGTACGGATATGTAAAGTATTTTTGCCATAAATCGCTTACTTCATTGTTTGAAAATTTAGCTACACTAGGAGTAATTTTTCCTCCAATATAACTAGGTGGTAAATCAAAGTCAGAAATCAAACTATTAGTTGGTTCAATTTTTTCGTATGCACTTATGTATTCTCTAACACTTGTTTTATATGGTTTAACTTCGTTGATATAATCTTGATAATTTTCTAGGTTATCATTTTGATATGCAACTTTTTGCTCAAGTTCTCCAACGTTGTGTTTTGCTCTTAAGAAACTTGATTTGAATACCCAATCAACATTTTCTTGTTCAGATAATGCATATCTTACACTTGCAAAGAATAGTTTGTTATATTCTACAGCCAATTCACCAACAAAAATATCAGTTTTTATAGCATTGACTATATTTCTTAATTCATTGACTGGCTCTCTGTCGTAAAATGCTATGTCATACACACCTGCATCATAACCGGTTGTTTCTGTTGAGTAATTGTAAATTAAACTTGACAGTTGAATTGTACCGTTTTGCCTACCTACAGTTTTATAATTAATTGTATAGTCTTCAGTGTCTTGATCATTTGTTTTTTCTAACAGGAGCCAACCGCCTGTTCCAATATTTTTAATTTTAACAATGTCACCTATGTTATTGTCTAATCCAAATAATTCATAACTGGATTCTATTGTTTGATTAATAATTGTGTTTACTGAATAACCAGATGCATAATAATCAGCATAATTCCAGTATTTTGTAGTATCAAAACTTTGGTTATCTGTTCTGTTCCATTCTCTAGAAGCTGAGTTGTAAACATATATGCTCCAACGTCCGCCAATTGTTTCATCTGCGTTCACTAGAACACTAAACTCTCTAACTTTTAAAATTGTGTTAGAAGAATAGTCAAAACCTTGTTCTTTTACTTGAACACTGGTAATTTGTCCATTGCTGTTTATTGTTGCTTTTAATTCAGCATTTTTACCTGTGACATCATCAAATTCAATTTCAGGAGCAACCTTATATCCATTGCCTGGATTTGTGATAATTACATCAGTTATTTTTCCGTCAACAATAACAGGTGTCAGTACAGCTTGTGTCTTTTTTGCAGTTCCAACAAATTGTAAATCATTTACAGTATCAACTGCTACATCGTGTTTACCTGCTGTTAACAAAGGAGCAGGATCAACCAACAACAACTTACTAATGTTATAGTTATCAACTATTATGTTTTGTAAAAATACAGAATTTACTCTATCAACAAATTGTTTTACGGCTTCTATTCTGTTAACAAACATACTTTGCCTTGGAATATTTAACAAACCGTACTTTTTAGAAACTTGTAGATTTTCATCAGGAACTGGATTGCCTACGTTGTCATAACCAATTAAACTATCAATCCATTTTTGTTCTATGTCTTTGCTTGGCATAGAAACATCCAATCCTTCAGTTAGCAAGTTATATTCATAATGTACAGGAACGTTTAGGTCAACATCTTTTTCTTTTCTAAAGTGTAAGATTGTGTTTTGACCTTCGATTAAACTTGCTATGTTGTACATTGCAAATTTATTATTTTCTAGTAAACTAATAAATCTGTATCCAGTTGAAGCAGGGTCAGTAATCAAATTAGTGACAGATTCACAACTTAAGACACGACCAGGTACGTTAGGAATAATTTGAGTATTTCTTACCCAATAAAAATATTTTGTTATAAATGTTTTTCTTACAGTATCATATACTTGCTTGCTACTAAACACCTCACTACCGTATAATGTTGTGCCTGTCACACCTCTTGAATAGCCTTCTCCTGTTCCAGCTAATTCATCCCATTCGCTTGGAAGTAAATCAGATGCTACCCATTCGCAAACTTGTATTTGTGCATTAGGCAGCAATTTATGGAACACACCTGCTCTATAATTGCTATTACCTTGATATGGATCAAACCAACTTGCTTGACTAATATCCCACCACAGTTTTCCAACATATTTGTCTGTCCAGTTAGAATTTGCGTCAACTACAACATCCTGTTCGCCTGTGCTAAATGAATACACTGCTGGATCATACCAAGTTTTAAATGTAATTTCTTGCTCTGCTGGACCTGCAATTTTTCCTTGTCTTGGATCAATAACATCCAAACGTTGAATAATATCTTTTTTATCATCACTATACAAAAATACTTGTTGTAATTCGTCTATCTTTGGTTTAGATTGTTGACTTGTTAAAACAGTCCAGCTATCTTTTCCTTTAATAAAGCTAAAGTCAGCTAACAAACCCTGTAGTGTGCTGTTAACATATTTAGAATTATCTGTAGCAGGATTATCTGCTGTAAGAGGAGTAATAGTTGGCATATTTAGATACAAATGATTTTGATTAAATTTGAAATCATCAAGAATGTGATTTGATGTATTTCTCTTATATTCTATATCCTCACCGTAAACGTAAGTGTTGTTAATAAGTTGGAATACAACAATTCTACCTGTATCTTTTATTGTTCTTGATATTTCTGTATTGCCGTTGTCTAGTTTTAGTTGATAATTATCAAAACCTGTGACTTCAATAAGGTCGCTGTTTTTTCCACAAATTGCAAGTTTATTTCCACTGAAATCAACTGCACTACCAAATGCTTCATTTTTATCTGTGTACGGACTTCTTACATTTTGAGTTAGCGTGTACAAATCGCTAGATTGTTGTGTGTAAACGTATACTGTGCCAGCATCATTTGATATATCATCATTGTATGGTGCTGCAACAGCAATACGATCGCCGTCGTCATTTATTGCAAAGTCTACACCCCAGCTTTCTCTTTTTGTGGTATCTGCTTGTATTTCTTGAATATATTTCCATCTGTTTGCTGGCTTGTTATAAACACTAAGGGTTCTAACACCGCTTACCTCAGACTCAACAACAATTTTATCGCCTTGATCGTTTACATCAAATTTGATACCAAAGTTTGATTCTCCTGTATCAAGATCGCCATCTAGTTCTTGATATCTATTTGGAATATATCCAGTGTGTTCTATATCTTGTACTGCAATCCAGCTATTTGTATCAGTAGGCAGTTTATCAGTCACAGGAGTAGTCAAAGGAATTCTTTCAACCAGTGCTTGATACAAAGCGCCGCGATAAAATACTATGTCATTTTCTCTGTATTTTTCATTAACATCAAAAACACCTTTATAATTTCTATTTCTAGTCCATTTCCATTCTTCATCAAATTCAAAGAAGTAAACACGACCAATATCTATACCAGGAGCACTTACATACAATTGGTGTGTACCATTATTGGTTTTTCTTAACTCGACTTGGTGTCCAAATTGTTCTTCTGCATTTGGATCTGGACTACACATAACTGTGTGTAAAATGTATTCTCTTGTAGAATCGTCAAACTCATAAATGTGTACAATACCTTGATTTGTAAGTCCAGACGGTGTTCCAAGACCTGTGTGTTCAATTCTATAGACTGCTTCCCAATCGTTGCTGTCGCTATCTGAAATAGTACTACTGTCGCTATAGCTATCATGCCAATTGCTTACAGCCTTTTTTGCTCTCCACAAGGTTCCTCTATCAACAACTATGTCTTTTTGGTCGTATGCTTCTGTAGGATCATATGTGCCTTTGAATTGGGATATAAAATTATCTGCTAATGGTGCACCGACTACTATCCATTTACTATCCGGTGATATTGCTACACTCGAACCGTATCCAGAATTTATGTCAGCTTCGTCTCCTGGCTCAAAAAATGCTCCTGCCGAAAATTGAAAACTTTCTGCATTCCTAGTTAGTAAAGATACTTTACCCACTCGTGTGGCTGATGTGTCTGTGCTGTCACCTTTGACAAATGTTGTATTTCCAAAGTTAACATCATAACTTTCTGCTACACGGGTAAGTTGTGAATCTAAATTTGCATATTCTTGTTGTAGAGAAATAACACTATTATTTTCATATACACTGAAAATACCTTGTCCGTTATCGTCCACCCAAAGTCTGTCGGCTGCATCTTTTTGTATATCTTGGATATTCAAATTTAGCGTTTCAAAGTCAGCAAATCTTCTTTCTACAAATCTGCTTAAACTTGCGCCGCCAACTGCTGAAAAGCTATCATCAGGATCTTCAAAATTAATTTCAATTTCGCTTGATCCTAAATCAAATGTAATATCACTGCCTAATACATCAGTGACTTTGTAAAATCCTTTGAAATTTGGAATACTTGAAAATATTCCAACAATATCGCCAACAGCAATATCTTCAACTTGTCTGTCACAATTTATTTTTACTCCAGAATTACTAGACGGAAGTGTTAAATTTGTAAAGCCTAGTATTTCTAAATCACTTTGACTGTGCTTCAATACTGTCCAAGATTGTTTATCAGTAGTGACCCAAATATGTTTGCCAATTTCTAAATTGTCAATGTCTATGTTTACAATAGAATCTTTTGATGTCACAATATATTCTACATCTTCTGATCTTACATATCCTGAATTTTTTGTATAAGTATCTGTATTAGATACAACACTGGTTAATGTATGATCATACTCTTCTGGCGATTTAAAAACTTGATTTTTTGCAATTTCATAAACTAGGTCAGTTCTGCCAATTGTAATGTTGTTGTTAAGTTCAAACAACTGTGGTTCAATTCTGTATTTGCTTTCATCAATTTTGTATTCAATTTCTTGAATATTATCAATCGATCCGTACTGTCCAGCTCTAATTGCCCATTCTTCATAGAGTTCTACACTGTCTTTGTTAGCTGAACCTAAAGCATCAAACAATTTAGTGATAGCATTATTTGTACCTTTTTCTTGTATAAATCCTTGATAAAACTTATACTGACTTACACTGTCGTTGATAATGTTTTCCAAATATTGTCTTTTTTGATAACCTATTAAATGTTGTGCTAAACGTTGTTGTTCAGTATCAAAATTATCAGTGTCTAAGTCATAAAAATCTGCAAACTGATTAACTTTGTAATCCCAGTTTGGGTATATTTCTGAAACAGGTTTTTCACTTAGTCTACGCCATTTTGTATTGTCAAATGTTTGCTTAGAGCTGTGATTACCAAATGCACTATAATAAAATTCTTTGTATTTTACCACATCACCTATACGATAATCAGTGTTTTCTTGCCAATCAACAATTTTGGCTTCATCGTAAAAGAATCCTGGGATACTCAAACTACCAGACCAATTGTCTGTTCTGTATCCTACTAACTTAATACGTTCTTGTCTAAATCCTGCTGCTTTATCAAAAATAGTATCAGAAAACACTGTTTGATTGTCAATTAGTACAACGTGCTCTTTTTGAACCAAAGGTAATTTAATCAAGTATATACCTTCTGGTGTGCCAATTGGATTAATTGTAAATCTTGTATCTTTATCTCTGAAAATATTTGTAAGACTGCTATCTATTGCATTGCCATTGCCGTCCAGTATAGCTACATCATAAAAATTATCATACACATTGTCAATAGTGAAATTCTTTTTAGAAAATATGACTTTATTAGCAGCAGGACTGATTGCTAATACTGTATCATTATCCCAGTTTTGTGTTGTAAAGAACAAAAATTCTTTTAGTAGCAGAAGCATATCTTCCACTTGCCCACTTTCAGGATTGATGTTTTCAAAGTTCCAACCTTGATCTTTTAGGTATGCTTCGTATCCTAAAAGGAAATCTACAACATCTTGTTCAGTTTTGTAAATTTGTCCATAAGGAACACTTATAGGAGTTTTGTCAAATCTTCTTCTAATAATTCCGGTTTTACCTCCTTGAACAGGAAGCTCTGCTAATTTAGTAAAGTTTTGATTTTCGAATTCATTAGAACTTACATGAGAAACTTTTGCTCTGTAAAATTCATTGTTGTATTTGACTACTGTACCAATTGTGTATGTATTAGATTCGCTCCAGTTTAAAAACTTTTCACTTATTCCACCAACATTAACAGCAGCATCACTTTGTGTTTCTATGTATGGGTAAATTGTAAACGACGGATTTTGACTATCATAGCCCTGTACAATGTATCCACTTTCACTTACAGTAATCAAAATACCACTAAGTGTTGCAACTTCTTGCACCGACGAAGTGTTTAAGAAAATTTGATAGTTTTCTTCTGGAACAAATACACTGGTTTTATTTAAAGGACTTCTACTATCAAGTAATAATTTTAATTTATTTTTTTCAGCAAAGCCAGCTAGTTTGATACTCAACTGATTATCTAATTTTTGTAGATCTTCTTTATAAGCATCATAGCTAGATGAAACTGCCCATTTTACATAATTTGATATATAATTTACCAAACCGGCAGTTAGGTGTTGTTTTGAATCTTCGCCTGTTATTGTTGGAAAAATTAAATCCTTTGTAGTGATAGCTTGACCAGTTTCGCTGTAAACAAAATTGCCTGCCATATCTTTAATAATTCTACTTCTATCGAAACCTAATCCAAAAACTTCACATGGCTTACTGACAATCCAAGCCTTTAGTATAGCAAATCTATAATCACTACTATTTCTAAATGCACTTTCAGTTGGCCCTTGATCTCCATAAACAAACGGCTCACTTGTAGAAGGTAGATAAAATCCTTGTGCAATTCCGCTATCTAAAGGCGAACGTAAATTTCCATTGTCGTCGGTAGGAATAATAGATAGTAGATTTGGACGTTTATACTTTTCTAAAGTCTTTACAGATTTTCCAGGTTCTTTTACAAAACCGTCACGTAAATCTTGCCAAAGCACTGTATTGCTTAGAGTATATGGCGCAGGACCATAAACATCTTGCCACCAGGAAGGTTCGATACTAAACCCTAGCATTTCCCAAGGATGAGTATGTGGACGATCTGTGTCATAGAACTGTTTAAAGATTGCACGCCACCCACCTGGCAATCTTTTGCCATTTGTATCTGACATGTTTCTATAGTTAAATGTAAAACTATTTTCGCCGCTCCAATTTGTGTTTTCAGTGTAATTTGGATTTCCAGCTGTGCTTAACCATGAACTAAAATCTTCTAGTATTAGTCCATCGATTGTTTCTCTACTTACACCTGTGTTTCTATTGAACCCTCCAATAAAATTGTGTATGTCTAAGTATTCAGCGTTATATGATGTTTTAATATTGTTGTATATTCTTTTTTCAAGATCTAACAATAACTCATCTCTATAGTCATCAAATCTTGTAGTATAACTACCATCATGTCCTACGATAACATTTACTTTGCCAGTAGCACCAGTAATAGTCTGGAACTCTGGCTTGTATAAAGGATATAAACCCAATTTAGTTGGTGTAGGAGGAACATAACATCCATTTGTATTTTCATATTCGTATACAACTATGTCTTGTCCTACTGTTGGATTATAGTATTTTATAAATCCGTTTTCAAAATCATAATCAACACCTTGATATTTTTGTTCGTCATCAACATAAACTAAAACTGCTTTGTTGCTGAGTGTTTGCAAATCATAATTTGTAAAACTTGTAGGCAAATATGCTGTTTCATTGTATTCAATCTCATGCACTGTTTCTGTGGTTGCATTCATTGGAACCATATCAGTTGCAAAAAACGGCATGCTTGACGTTTTATCTTTGTTAAGAGTGTTCATTATCAAGTCAACATGCTTTTTGACATCTCCATGAAAACCGGTTTGGTTTGCTTGATACAAAAAACTATTTTTAAATCTACTGTATTCTTTCATAGCAAATTGAATAGATTTAATTATGTTCGCATTTTTATCAACTAAATGGTATGCTGCAAGATTTACAGGCCCGCTGTGTTTCATAAACTGCGTTCCGTACTGAGCAATGTTTTCTAAATCTCTTAGATTTGTATTTCCGGGAATGCTACCTTGTGCTACTGGATGATAGTTTTCAACAATACTGTTTACATGTTTGTTTACTTCGCCGAGTGTGAATGTTGTAATATTTTCATTTTGCGGATTGCTTTCCAAGTTTTTTGGAATTTCATAATATCCATTAATATTTTTATTTGCTGAACTATAGCATTTTAAAACAACAATGCTTTCGCTGTCTAGGTTGTTAAAAAATCTTACCTGTTTGTAGTTTGCTGTATTATCTAATGTATAATCAACACCTTCGATCTTCTTTTTGTTATTAACAAAAACTCTAACTACTAGATCATCAAGTAAATGACTGTTGTCAAAAACATCTACAGGAAAATTATTTAATTGTCCATTATATTGTCTAATAACAGGTTGTCTTGATTTAAAATATGTTTGTTCCCAAACGCTTTTCCATTTATAACTGCCGTCTTGATTAAAGATTTTAAAGAAACCGCTTGAAGTATTTTTTTCTACAATATTTTGAACACTGTCTTGATAGGTAAATTTATCAGTGTGGTAATTAAAATCAAAAACAATGTCTCCAAAATTGTTAATACTTTCGTATTTTAATGGAAATCCAAGTTCTACATCGTTTGTACCGCTACCTTGTGCATAAGAAAATAACTTTGTACCGGTAAAACTAGTACCTTCATACTGTTTGCTATCGCCATAGCTGTACGCATTTGAATCAAACAAATCAAAATGAGGTTGTTGATTTACAGATGTCTTTTCTTGTGCGGCATTCCATTTGTTGTTTTCATAATGGAACATTTTTCCAGCATTAACATCACCTAAAGTAATTAAAACAGTATCGCCTTCGTTTGGATTAGTATCCAATTCTTCAACCAAGGTAATTTGTCTATTTTTGGTTGCACCTGTACCAAAATTAATAAATTTTACTTTATAAATTTTTCCTGCAACAAGTATGTCTTTGTCAGCTGTGAACAATAATCTCATGCCATCTGTGACTTCAACACCATCAATGATATATCCGCCTTTGCCTTCAATTGTGCTGAAAACATCAGTTGTAAACGTATCAACTAGATCAACATTTTCTTTTGCAACAGCACCATGGTTATACAATTTTAAACCAGATGTATATTCAATGATTGGGCGTTTGGCTCTAGCTTCTTCGTCTATTTCTACAGGCAATCCTGCTTGGTTATAACTTTCTACAATAACATCTCTATGGAACCACCTGTTATATCGTGACCATGGATTTTTATCTGGACTACCTCTGTTAATTGTGATATAATCTTTTTGTGCCACAAATGCAGCGGCGTCTTCATAAGGATACTCGTCAAATCCAAATTCTTCGCCATCAAATGGAACATTTTTAACTGTTGAAAAAGGCACTGGAATTTCTAATTCAGTTTCTGGTATTAATCTAATAGATGAACCAACACCTTCAACAAAATAGTTTCCTGTTGCATACTTTTCTGGAGTCACGTCACCTACAAAATAAATGCGCTGTCCGTTGGATAAATTACCGCCAATCGGCGATGAATAAGATTTTTTGCCTATGATTTCATCTTCAACATCGATTTGCGAATTTTCGTTTATGTTATAAAAATTAAGCAATCCATTCATATTTGCATTATTTTTACTTGCATAATATAACAGTGCTGGAACTGAATCATCTGGAGTAAATTCGATACGACCATTTTCAATCCATACATCGTCTGTCTCAATGTATGCACCGTCTTCGTTTCGTTTGTATCTTTTGATGTTTGTGTTGTAAATGGTACTAATGTTTTCTGCATCAACCTCTAGCAAAGGATCGTTGTCTTGATATGCAATATTTGTGACAAAAGAAATAGGCTCGCCTGGTGTGTTAATATCAAATTTGTAAGTTTGTCCTTTGTACAATTTCAAAGTTGGATTCTTTGTTATTCCATCAGGAGAGAAGATATAACTCTGTACTTGATCATCTTGTCCTAGTTCAACATTATATACACTAGTAATACCTCGCTGATTACCACTTACTGCAACAGGTATCGGACCAAGCGGTAGCCAATAATATTCTCTAAAGTTAGTAAACTTGTCAAAATCCACATGTGGATTCCAACTATAACTTGTTTGAGAATTTAAAACACTGTGATTACTTACACTGCCTTTATATGATTTAATAACTCCTAATAAATCTGTATATGAAGCATAAAAATTTACATTACCTAAATCGTCTTTACTTACAATACTTGATTCAAACTGATAGTTTTCTCTATCGGTAGATACATCAGGTAAAAAAGTATCTGTGACTTTTGTTGTAGGAGAATTTCTTCTACCTACATATGCATCTAACTTTTCTATTACCCCTTCAGAAATCATTGCATCAACAGTTGACTGAATAAATTTACTGTTAGTATCTGATCTAAAATATCTAGGTAATAAACTTTTAGCTGATCTGTCTGAATCACCAGTTGGCAATGGGTAATCAATACTTTCCATTAGTAAGTACTTCCTCCGCTGTTAGAACTACTAGGAGTAGTGACAATTGTTTCTGCTGCGCTAGAAACTGATTGACTTGCATCATTAATAGACGTCACAATTGCGCCACTGGCTCTTAAACGTTCTGCTGTAATTGCTGTAATTATTTCAACATTATCTACTGTTGCACCGCTTATAAAAATTTCATCATTTTCAGACTTGACTTCAAATAAACTTCCAAACGAATCTGTTGCACTGTTTGGTACTAAAACGATACTATTCAAATCTGGTGCTAAAGACTTCATAATATATGCACTCAATTCACTCCAATAAAATGTTTCACCAAAGTTCCAATTTTCTAGTGCAAAAAATTCTTCAATTGCTTCAATGATTTTACTTTTTACATCTTGATCATTTACAACTCTATCTGTATTTTTTACTACTTTTAAAGTTGCTTGCAAATTTGGGTTTGCTTTTGATCCAAACAATACTTTAAATTTAACCGGATGATAAACAATTTCATCACTAATGCTTTTGATTTTGTTAATTTCACCGCCGTATGCTCTAAATAACTGATCGCTACTTAACGGCAACGGTTCTGAATCAACTGCTCCAGCTAGATATTGTCTATAGCTTGTATCATACTGTTTTGTTAACAAATATGTATCCATAATATTGCTACTACTTGGGTCAATTCTGTTATTTTCGTCGCTTGCATGTAGATATTGGAATTTAAGACCTGCTCGACCTAAATAGCCTTTGTAATTAAAAATTAATTCTCGTGTTCTTGCTGTGCTGTTAATTTTATAAAAAACATTTGTAGAAGAAACATAAAAAATAGGATCACCTGGTGTAGTGACCGTAGCTTCTACTTCACTTGTGACTACTTTAATATTTTCTGCGTCTGCATCTACATAATAATAAAACTCATTATCGTTTGTAGATTTTTTTACAAAAACATATGCTGATTGTGACGAATCGTTGTTAGCAGTAATATCTTCAAATATTTGCGGATTATCAACTACACCGTCGTCGTCGTTATCAAAAAATACAACTTCGACCTTTTTACTGTTTACATATCCTATGCCATCTCTATATTCAGCACTTACAGCCCAGTCATAGTCAACTGTAAAAGGTGTTAATTGACCTGTACTGTTTAGATTTTTGTTGATATTTAAAACACTAATTTTATCTCTTACAATATCGCCTGTTCTACTATCGTAAATCTTTTTAGTAGAATCATAAAAGAATCTAACTTCTTTGTCACTTTCAAAAACATAACGCAGTGTTCTAGATGTGATTGTGTATTCAACACCGTTTGTTTCAAATAATACAAGCCAACTTCTATCTAAATTTTGCTGTGTGATATCACCAGTTAAACCACTGCTCCATTCCTGTGTTGTGTTTACATTTTCTTGTGTCACAACTGCCCAACGTCTTGCATTTGTATCATATCTCAGCGCAATAGTTCTATAAGCAAATATCTGGTCAACTAAAACACTTTTTACATCATCTACCAAGTCTCTAACAAACTTTGGTTTAATTCTATCTAAAACAGCGCCTGTAGGAATAATATCATTAAATGTAATACCACCAAGACCCGATTCCGATAGTTCATTGCCGCCGTTATTCACAGCAACTACTTTTACCCATTTGTAATCACTGGATCCAGCATGATCTGCTGCTCCTGCCATCAAGGTGCCATCTGGCATAAAATGCTGTCCTGATGGTGCTACAAATTTTACCAATGCACCTGGTTCTAAGTATCTAAACACACCCTCAGTAAAACTAGAAACTGTGTATTTGAAAGCAGATGTATCAAAGGCATTGCTGCTATCAACAATAAAGCCAGTGCTTCTGTTTGTATCTTTAGTTGTTTGCTGCCAAACTACATTTAAATCGCTATATTCTTGATCTGTAAATTTATCGTAATAATAATTTCTTAAGTTTGCATCTTCTAGTAAATTAGAAACAGTATTGTTAATAACCCCTTCAATATCAGTTTTTGTTATAAAACTAAAATTTGTTTTTTCTGTTTGATAATCTTTGTAAATAACACCATCTGTTCCAAACATATTTGTAGTGCTGTATTTTCCTGTGCTGTCTCTTAAATCGTAATACCTGTTGATACCACTACTTGTTCTATTAATTGCTTTTGCTTTGATAATATCTTGACTTACACCCAATGGACCTAAGTTATAGTCTTCTCCTGTGATAAGTCTGTTTTGTGTATAATATGTGCTAGGTGCATTATCACGAATACTGTCTGTGGATTCTGTGCTTGCGCCGTTTGTGACTGCTTGCTTTAAACTACAAACAATAGACAAAGTTTCATTACGACCGATATTTGAAGTATAAGGTATGCTAACTTTAATATTTTGAATGTTATTGGCAAAAATAGTGTAGTCTAAATTTGCACTTGTTCGATAGTAAGCCCTAAAATCACCTTTAGGTAAATTACCAAAAACACCGTCACTAAAAATTAAACTAATTCTATCATTTGTTCTAGTAAGAACACTGAAAATATCTTTGATATTTTTTGCAACACTGTTATAAATTACATTGTTGCCTTCTACAGCATCTACCTTTGTCCAAGGTGTTTCTTCAACTCCTTGTGCATTCAAACTATATAACCATACGTCAGTGTTGTTAACGTTTGTTGCGTCTATTTCTACATTTTGATTAGGTGTAGGTAAACTTACAGAAAAGTCTCCTCTTTGTAATGTTCCTTGTCTAAAATGTAAGAAAAATCCGGTGTTTGAGCTGCCAGCGCCTTGTCCGTTGTCTCTGTATAGTAAACTAAATTTGTTTCCTGTTAATGGTGCTTCTTCAATTATTTCGCCATCGTCGATATCTGCGCCAACAACTTCAAAATCTAAATTTGTACCATTGATAACTTTGTTAAAACTAAAAATAGGAAATGCAGATTGTAAATTGTTAAGTTTGTATTTTTCTGTTGGAATACCGTTTACAATATCAGACTTACGAGGAGAGCCAAACTGATTTTGATTAAGCATTGCAGCATTCATAATTTTAATAAATTGTTCATACCAATTACTATTTGTTTGATCATTCCATTTTACAGACTTGCCGGAAATGTTGGATCCTGTTGTATCAACGATATTTTCTGTTGTTGTCACACTGTCTATTTTAAGCAATCCGTTTGCTGCTTGATTCCTTGTGACATTATAACTGATAAGTCTTGCTAGTCTTAAAACACTTTCTCTGCGCTCTGCTAATTCAATAAAATTTTCTCTAGCATTTAGATCAACCCTAAAACTAATATTTTGGCCAAGGAACGCAATTAGGTCAATCAAAGATAGGTATTCAGAACTTTCAATATAATCGTTAAAATCTTCTGGATAATTTTGTCTGATGTAATTGATCATTGTTCTACGCAGATTGTCAAAATCATAACTTTTGAAGTCTGCATATTTGAAACTTTGATAAATTTTTTGCCAATCTTCGGCTAATAATAGTCGGTTTTGCCTATCTGTAGATGACATGTCTTTTTCCTTAGCTAATGTAATATTTATGAGATTTATAAACTGCGTACATTAAAACTAAAGTTGATTTTCATTATCAAAACGCAGTGTTAAGCGTTCACTGATATTGTAGTCTAAATAGGTTAAATCTGCATATACTTCTATACCCGATTCGTACGCATCTACAATGATATTTTCTGCTTGCACTCTTGGATCGTAATTAAGTATTTGTGTCACATTATCTAACACTGCACGTTTTACTGGTTCAGTGAGTGGTTCAAATAAAACATCCCAAATTATACAACCAAATCTTGGATTTTCTAAACGTTCACCTATTCGAATATGAAAGTGATTCAATATATCTTGTTTAATTAAATCTAAATTGCGTAGTTGAAATGTTTTTTCGTTAGCAGAAACTGTGCTAAGTCCTTTATAACTTTTGTCAACCAAAACATTATTACTAGACTTAGGTGTTTTAATTTTTAAATTCTTATACAGATTCTTTTCTAACGTGCTCATAATGTATTTAACCTATCTTGTGCTTGTTTCGTACACACCAGTATCACTAGACGGTGGCCCGCTTGTATTTTGTTCTGGCTGTATTGTTATTAGAGGTATATCAAACCCAGCTGGAATTTCCCAATTTCTTCTAATTTGATTTAAGTATAATCCTGTGGTTTCTCTATTTACAATTTTAAAATTTGATAATGGATTTTTACCATTGCTTTGATTGCCTCCAAACATTCTAATTTTGTTTGCAGCAGGATCAATACTATGCACAAACCCAACATGTCCATAACGTGATTCTTCTTTACGTGTCAGTACAACCAAATCGTATTTTCTAATTTTTGTAAAATCTCGCCAATCTACTGATTTTCCATATCGTAAATAACTTTGGCTACCCATACCAGGAACAATGTGTTCTAATCCACATTTCCATAATACCCAGGTCACAAATGCTGCACACCATGGATTTGTTTTTGGTCCATCAACTTGCATTCTGCCGCCGCCTGAAACTTCCCATGCTTCAGCAATATTTGGATTAGGAGGATTTCCTCTTTCTCTCCAATCTTGGTTAGGAAATGCTTCTAATATTTGCGATAAACTTGCATATGGCGTGCCAGCAGGTGGTGGATTTTCTGGAGGTTTTACAGGCTGATAATTGCCGCCAATATTAGGATCAAAATCTCCTACTCCTGTAAGAGCATCTGGTGCTTGAAATACACTACGTTGTGTATTATCATCAAAAGGTAGAAAATACCTGTCAATTTCGCCAGCTTCTAGTGCTCTAGACGGAGACGGAACTGGATTGCCTGGTACAACTATTTGACACATTATACATATACTCCTTTGTTTGGAACTGTGGCTTGTCCTAATTGGATATATTCGTCAATGGTAGTTCCGTAAGCATCTGTTCCTACAGCAGTTTCGTTGCGCCATTTTTTCACATCATTAGGACCTTTCAAATGCGCACCCATTAACAATCCGGCAATTAACTGTTTACTGTCGCCTTCTCTGATGCTGCCATTAGCTTTTAGATATCTAATATTTGCATTGGTATAAAGTATCATAGCTTTTTCTTGACAATCGCTTTTGTTTGCTAACCAATCGTCAACATTATTGACACCATCTTTTCCAGTCCAATTATCTGGATTAAGTCTTAATTTAGGACTGCCGCCTTTGACACTCTTTCTAATATAACCGCCTTCTTTTAATGCATATCCACCAAACTGATACTTTCCTGCAAAGCCAATAGTGTTTACACAATTATAGCGTAATCCGCTTTCTCTAAAGCCAATAGCATTAAGATAAGCAACTGTTTCTGCTTCGGTAAATCCGTTTATTGTTCCTGCTGGAGCAGCAGACAAAGGTCCGTCACTAGGACCGTCACAACCGTATTTTGTTCCTTCTGTTCCTGCTGGCGGATAATCTTGTTGCAGTTGTGCTACTGCTACATCTGTTGTTTTTTCAACTACTGCTTGTGTACCACCTGCTAATTCAGCAGAACCACCTGCTGCTGAAGCAATAGTAGAACTTACTGTGGAACTGCCAAAATACTTTGAACTTGCTCTATATTTGTCTGCTATTTCTTGAGCAGCATCAGGTGTAATCAATGTTGGATCAATTTGATCATACACTGGATTTTCAACTATAGCACCGTTTTCTAGTGCTGCATCATTTACAGCCCTTGCAAGTGTTTTCAAGTCATTTTCAATAGGATGGCCAAACGGTGGATTAATATTTGGAGAAACAATGACAACTTTGTATCCTAATGCTTTTAAATCAACAACAATTTTTCTAATGTTAATTTTTGCTTTTTCAGGATTGCCAAGATCTTCTGTGCCTACAGAAACAACTGCATATTGTCCAGCACTTGCATTTTCAAATGCAGCAGCATCTCTGTTTGATTTTTTATTAATGTCATCGTCTTTTTCTGCACTAGATACAGGTGCGGTTGTACCAGCGCCAATAGCTGCAAAAGTATCAGGTAATGTAGAACTTAAATGGCTGTTAACTTGTTGTGTTCCTGCTCTAGTTTTTTCTACTGTGTAAGCTGCTGGATTTAAGTTTTCATGCTGTGGCCACGGTTCATGCTCAGGCACCCGTGCTGCAACTGCTGCCCTTACAGGTGCATTTGGCAAAAACGGATTAGGAGCAGGTGGCAATGTAGCTTCACGAGATTCTATAGCAGTGTCAGCAGGATAACTACTACTATTCAAATGTATTTCAGTAGCAGTTGTTTGAATGTTGGCGCCATCTGCTTGTAAACTCATCAATGCTTGTGAATATAATTTAGTTGCACCTGTGCTGTAAAGTTCTAATGTATTTGCAGAAGTTATATATGTTTGCAGTTCGCTACTAAAATGATTTTGACCATCTACTTGATGATAACTGCTACCTAGTGCTTTCATGTGATAATCACCGTCAGTAGTAATTTTTACAAACTCGCAACCTTCAATGCCAACGCTTTCTGCACTACCAATTGCTAAATGTTGTTGGCTTATTATATTTAAAGCACCCTTACTGGTCAAACTGATGTTATCATTACCGTAAAGACCTATACCGTCTTGTCCTGTTAAACTAATATTTGCTCCAGCATTTACTGCTGCTTCTTGTTGAGCTGAGGCACCAATACTACCACCAGCATCAATTGCAATATCTTTACCTGCACTGATATTCATGTTTTCATTTGCAGTTAAATTAATGTCTCTATCAGCTGTAAAGTTTAAATCATTTTCACTGTGAATACTAACACTGTCTTGAGCATATACATCAATTTTACCATTGCTTGACATTTCTATCCAGCTAGTTCCTTTGCTGTTGCTGATATAGATTAGATCTTCTGTATTATGTAAAAGTATTTGATGACCAGTGCGTGTTCTAATTCTAAACAATTCATTTGCAGGTCTAGTGACGTCACCTGTATCTTCAGTGTTTTCAATATCTGCATATTCAAAAGGTGTAGATTCAGGATGACCCTTACGTAAAAATTTATCATCACCGTCGTCCATAACAATGCTATGTCCGCCAAGACGTGCTTTATAAAATTCTATTTCGTCTTTGCCGTGTTGATAAGTTGGAGCATTTTGTCTTTTATCAAACGGACCTGGTGTATTCATTCCAAACACAGTGCTAGGTAATTCTCTTCTTGCACTGCTGGTTGTTAATCCTCTTACATCATCAGTGACTAATCCTGATCTAGTTAATGCATTTACAAAATCTGTATTCACAGGTTTTAAGAATTTTGTTGGTTGTGTTTCACCATCTGGCGAAGTTAGAGCTTTGTTGTACTCTCCTACTGGTAATTTTTGTCCAGTTTCGTTTATGTAAGTAGAAGTTCTTCCGTCTGGAATAGTAAAGTTTGTAAATGTATCTTGTACACAAGCAATCCAATATCCAAAATCTTTTCTTCCTTCAACAAGCAAAACAATTACTTTTGTACCAACATCAGGTGGCACAGCCCAAAAACCATAACTTTGTTGTGTGTCTGCATAAGTGTTGTTTGCACCTACTTGATGCAACGGCGTTTGCCCACTAAAAGGACTTGCATACAAACACTGAATACTTTGTCCTGTATCATCCCAATCATTGCCATTTGAATTTGCTTTTAATAAATTAACTTTTAAACCGCCCATAAAAGTTTGGTCTAAATGTCCAATTACCCTGCCAATATAAATGCCAGGATCAAAAGAAACACTATTATCACTTTTCCTTGTATACTCAGTTCTTATATTACGTGGTTCTGGCATTAGAATAACTTGCCTCCAAATTGTCTAGTAATTCTTGCTGCTGCTCCGCTTTGAAAATTTTCAGCTGTCTGTGCAAAAGAATTTACAGTTGCTTCTTGTATATAACCAGGTATCTTGTTAAAATTCTTCTGTATTGACGCAGGCATTTGTTGCACTGCGTTAGCTAGTTCACCAGGTAATTGACCTCGGAATTGTTGCATTACATCTGGTAATTCTGCAGAAAGTGCTTGCAATGTTATTGGCAACTGAGCTTGTGCTTGAGACAATGCAGCAGCAAGCTCAGGTTGTCCTGCTGCAATAGCTGCATTAATTTCTGTTTGCAGTCCTGCGCCTCCAGCAATTACTCTGCTTATATCACCGTTGATATCTTGGCTACCAGCTAGTACTGAATTAGCCAAACTACTACTGGTAATATTGTTAAACAAGCCAGGAATTTGGTTTTGAATTTGTTGTGCTGCTGCTGGCAATTCTTGGCTAATTTGTCCTAGCACACCAGGTAATTGTCCACCAAACCCACCAGGTATAATACTAGACAATGCACCCACTGTCCTGTTAAGTGTGTTTGCAATTAAATTAATTTGATTAAATGCACTAAAAATGTTTTGTGCAATATCATTTATAGCTGTGCCTGAAAATAGTTCAGGAATTTTGTCAATTTGGTTATTTGAAAATCCGGTGAATAGTGTATTGATGCCATATTCTGCTTTTTGTAAAAGTGCCTGTGTTTCGATAGACTGACTGGCAATTTTTCTGTTTATATTTCCTAAAACTAGATTTGGATTAGAATAAAGATTAGATAAAACCAAACTATTAGATAAATTTTGATCTTCTAAAGTTTGTCCTGGCATTTTCATTAGGCTTAGTGTTTGTGTAAATGTTCCATTTGAAAATTCATTTCGGAAAGTCACAATTTTATATACACCACTAAACGCATTTGCAGGATCTAATGCTGTTAAGTTTCCAACAAAATCTACACTTGTTCTAAAACTAATTAAAACAAAAACTTCTCCTCTTGTAATATCAAGATGTCCTTTGTCTGTGACACCGATAGCAGTTGATCGTGGATGGTTGTTGCCAAAATCAGCTTCAGTAAAATAAAACGGATCACCCCAAATTCTTAAATCAAGCATAACATTGTCTTGGTCGCTGTTCAAGATTAATTTATTAAAATGTTCCGCTATTCTTCTTTTACCGCTGTCGTCTCCAGATCCTCCTGACGGTGCTGTTGTACCACTGCCTGTTGCTACATTACCAGACGGATTAGAAAAGTCGCCGCTTCCAGTAATTTGAAATCCTGGGCCAATACTTGACACACTTTGAGAAGTAGGCTCTATTACTGCTCTATTACCTGAATTTTGCATAGTATCTTGGCCACCTTGTGATCCAAGTCTTGTCATTTCTTTATAGAATGCATTGTTAATATTAAAAGTAAAATCTATAATATCTGTATTAAGTCCTGTGTACACATAATTGTAATGTTTTACTGCTTTTTTAATTTGCGGAGTATAAGTTTGTGGTGCTAATCCTGTAATTCTACTTGAATGAATAGTCTGCGGTGTCACAATGTAAGTATAACGCATTGCAGGATTTCCTGTTTTTGCCATCATACTTGAATCAATTATTTCGCTACGACAATGAACTTTAAACCAAGTTATTTCTCCTTGGTCTCCAAAACCATCTATCACAGCAAGTTCATCTGCTTTGGCTTTTCCCCATGCACTACCAAGTAAAACACTCTCAACAATTTTTTCAATTTTTTCACCAACACCAAATTGAAATTCTCTGTTGTCTGGATCAAATGTCATTTTGCCTCTAGTAATGACTTTTGTTCCGTCAGGATTTTCTTTTATCTGACCGTCAACTAATGCTTTGAAAGGAATATTTCCATAAGCAAATTCTTCATCTGTGATTAAGGCTTGTCCTAATTCATTTTCATTTTCGTTGATTACTGCATTTGCCTTTATACTGCGAGGATTTGGTATTTTGCTGTTTATCTGTGTCAAATCTCTTTCAGCTTGTAATTTTTCAAACGGATCTGCAAATCCTGAAAGAGTTTGTTCTAATGCTGTAATCCTAGGTTGATTTGCTTGACGAATTAAATTAGCATCAGATACTGCATTTTGTCTTCTACCGGTAGCAAGCTCTCGTTGTCTTGCTGCTTCGTCTCGTAGGTTAGATTCTAAATTTAAATTATAATTGCTGCCGCTCTGATTTGCTAAACTAATATCTTTTGGAAAATCAATTCTAAATTCATGCGGAATATAATTTGTATCTTGTTCAGCTTTTTCTTTTTCTACTTTGTTTAGATGTGCTTCTAAACTAAATTCTCCCCAAGAAAGAACTTCACCTACACTTGCGCCTTTTATAGCAGCATCATTTGGTATTCTGCATATTTGATCAAAATATGCTTTATGATTCCATGGTATAGCACTGACTTGATACATAGCACCTGCTGCTGTGACTTCAAATGTCACATTTACCAAAGACAAAACCAAATTATGCGACGGTAATACTTGTTGATTATTATTGTCGTCAAACCCTTTAAAGGTACATTTAAATAAAAACGGTGCATTCAAATAACTTACACCAACGCCAAGTGCTTGCTCAGTCGCAATACTCAAAGTTTGAAAAAATAATCCAACACTGCCTGGTTCTATGACTTGAAAATCAATTTGAATTGCATTTGAAAAACTGGTTCCTGGATTTGCAGTAGGCAAATACGTTGCATTAACATTATCTATAAAAAATTCAACATTTGTACCTGTATCATCTTCAATTGCTGTGGTCACACTCTTATCAGCAAACCCTCCAGATTTAATAATTGTGACTGCTGCACCATTTGTATAACTTTGTTCGCCGTTGGCTTGCCTAGCGTTCAAAACACCAAATTCAAAGTTATAATTGTAGGTAGCAAAACTGTTTAATGGGTTTTGTAAAGTCATTTAACCTCCAAGCACAGAGTCAAGAGTAGTTTTTTGTGGTAATCTAATAGTTGTTCCTGCTTTAAAATCAAAAACTGGATCTTTAATTATATCCATGTTGCGCAATGCAAATACCCACCATAATTTTGCATTACCATAAAGGTCAAAACTCAATAAATCTGGTCTATATGTATATTGAGGTTCGATAGTATATGTGACATCATTTTCTACTGCTGGTAAAAATCTTGGTTGATATAAATCCATATAGCTTTCGTTTACCGGTGTTTCGAAATAGGGACTTGAAGCTGAATATTTTGCCATTAGATAAATCCTCCATCAGTTTTATTACCAATGTAGTCACCTTTGATAAATGATTCTAAATTAAAGTTCTTTTGTGCTGTTCTACTGTATGCTGGAGCAACTGTGACGTTAATTGTACTTAATGTAGGAACATAACAATAATTGCCAGATACGTTTATTTGATCATCAAGCGATACTTGATCTTCTAAAGGAACTTTTATATAATCTACTGCATTTGGTAAATCCAAGTTGAACATTTTAACAACAACAGGAGTATGATCAAATATAAAATTACCATATCCAGATAATGCAACTCTCGGCGGCGGGTGTCCTTGTAAAGGACCTTGCCCGTAGAACATTTTTGTAATACTTCTTAAGAAATGCACTGCTGCTACCCAATATGCTCCGTCTCGTTCGTTCTCTACAGGAAACTCTGCACTAATTGTGATATCTTCTATCCTACTGGATTCGTATACATGGTAAGGATAGTTTGTATGCACGGGCTGTATTTGATCATAGTTTGCCATACTAGACAAAAGAATCTGTGGGGTGGTTGGAAAAACCAAACTATAATCACTTATAAACAAAGGTGACAATATTGAGCTTTGTGTAAAATAATCAGGAGCAGCAGGAAGATGAATACGTACACGCCAATCTTCTCCATTTTGCTGATTGCCAGCGGCTAATCTTGCTTGTCTTACTGTTGCAGTATTAGGTGAAGCACCATAACTTACTTGTGTGCCCAATCTACCTTGGCTTACAAAGGTAATAAAGTCTTCTGCATTGCCAGCAGAAAATACCTTTCTTGCATTATCAATTGTGCGCACTGTTCTTACAATTGGATTGCTGTTAAAAGCTGTTTGTACAGTGTTAACTAGCTGACCAACTACATTAATTACAGACATATTCAATCTCCTATATAGTATTTAGTTGACAAAATTATCTACGTAGTTTATTATAAATACAAGTAAGGAGACCTCATGGCAAGAAGAGTGAACTATCTCAACAACAAAGACATGTTAGCTGAGATACATAAATCAAAAAATTCATTTGCAAGTTATTTAGAAAAAGAATATGCAGACTACGATTTAATTTTACCTAGCGTTGACAAAATCAATGTTAGAACTATCGCCGAAGCAAAACGTGCAAAAGCAAAAAAACAATCAACTGCAATTTACGAAGAAGCAAAAGCAAATGGCAAAAAAGTAAAACAAGCTGAATGCGAAGTAGATTATAGAAAAATCAAAAAAGACGAATTAATATTTCGTATTATGACGTTTGAACACATTCCCGACGAACCAGGACGTAAAAAGAATCCAAAAACTATTGCAGACGAAAAAACCAAACTGCCTTTTCCGCCTTATCAGCATTATAAGTTTGACGAAGATGACAATTTAATTTGTGTAGGCAAAAGTCATTGGGTCGGAGGCATGGAAAATGGATATTTTTCAAAAGAACATGGTAAAGCAACTAACAAACTTGCTATGATGTGGATGAAACTTGTAGATAGATATGCTACAAGAGGCAATGTTCGTGGCTATACTTACAATGACGAAATGAAAGGACAAGCAATCTTGCAACTTGCACAGATTGGCTTACAGTTTGACGAGTCAAAATCGCAAAATCCTTTTGCATACTATACTGCTGCTGTGACAAACAGTTTTGTCAGAGTTATCAATTTAGAAAAACGCAATCAAAATATAAGAGACGATATTCTTGAAATGAACGATCTCAACCCAAGTCATACTAGAATGCATCAAGGCGAATGGGAAGCAGCATTGCGTAGAGAAAAAGAAAAGAATTGACAATCAAAAAATAATGTTTTATACTACAAGTTGGTAGAAGGAATAACAATTTGTTTAAAAAAGCCGCTGTCTTTACGGATATCCACTTTGGATTGAAGGGTAATTCGCGAGTTCATAACCAAGATTGTGAAGAATATGTAGATTGGTTTATCGAAACTGCAAAAGAACATGGTTGTGAAACAGCTTTGTTTACTGGTGATTGGAATCACAACAGAAACAGTTTAAACTTAACAACTATGGATGCTGGTATACGCAGTTTAGAAAAGCTAGGGGCAGCATTTGATAAGTTTTATATGTTTGCTGGCAATCACGATTTGTATTACAAGGATAAACGTGACGTAAAATCTACTGAATTTGCAAGACATATACCCGGTGTGACAGTTATCGAAGATATACATGTCGAAGATGACGTTGCACTGGTGCCTTGGTTAGTAGGTGACGAATGGAAACGTATGAGTAGTATCAAAGCAAAGTATCTATTTGGACACTTTGAACTTCCTAGTTTTTACATGAACGCTATGGTACAGATGCCCGA